>WNFX01000275.1_pt1 | contig 47220 bp, 38 predicted proteins | sample 5400111 | NCBI WGS metagenome assembly WNFX01 (sample SAMN13153363, study PRJNA577476) | soil metagenome | isolation source: 40 cm soil or saprolite under grassland replicate 1 | place: USA:California | collected 2016-06-15
CAACATATGGTACAATAAGATGAGAGCGGCCGAGAGACTGGCCAATGCATGAGCAAGGAGCAGAGGCGATGGTAGCCAACCGATCACAAGTAAGCGATGGCCTCTATATGACCGAAGAGCAGTACCTCGTCCTGGACGAGGCGACGGATGGCAAGTATGAACGCCTGAACGGCATGGTAACCATGCTGCGCCCGCCCTCCAGCCTGTATGGGGCCGATGAGTCCATCCTTGATATGGTAGGCGGCTCAGATGCCCACGCAGCCCTCTGCATTCGCCTGGGCGCGCTCCTGAGCAGCCAATTGGAGGACGCGCCGTGTCTGGTCTATTCCAGTGATAGGCGGCTGAAACTCCCGCAAGGGAATTACCTCTTTCCCGACCTGACGGTTGCCTGTGGTGAGGCAACCGGCTCCCTACCGGCGGATCCGACCGTGATTATTGAGATCCTCTCCCCGGCCGCCGAGAAGCGCGACCGGGGTGCGAAGTTCGCGGTCTATAAGACGCTGCCCTCCCTCATGGAGTACGTGTTGATTGGCAGCGAGGTCGTGGAGATCATCGTCTACCGGCGTGAGAGTAACTGGCGTCCCTACCACTACCAAAGCGGCGATCTGGTCGAACTCACAAGCATCGGCGTGCGTTTCCCCTTTGAGGCGGTCTATCGCCGCATCCCCATGTAGCGATACGAGATGAGATACTCGCAAGATACAATATCCCTACGGGCCTGGGCAGCATTCTGGCTGTTCTTGCTAGGCGCAACGCTGGGTACCGCGCTTGATGCGCTTGAAGTCTACAGCGGGGTAGAGCGCTACCCCAGACCCATGCTTTTTGGCGTGGCCTGGTGGGTGCCATTGCTCTTTGGAGCAGCGGCAGTCGCTATCGGCTATTCGCATCCCCTGGTCGATCCCCTGATCTCGCGCACAAGGCCTTATCGCAGGCTTTCAAGCAGCATTGGCGAACTCACCTGGCTGGTCCTGGCCTACCTGATCAGCGCAAGCCCCCTCGATTCCCTGGCCAGGGTAGGTTTAATTGCCATTATCTACCTGAACTTCTGGCTGCTGGCCGGACGAAGCTGGCAAGACCTGCTCCTTGCTTTTGTCACGGTCGTTACAGGCACGCTCACCGAAATGATCCTGGTAAACGCAGGGGCCTTCTCGTATACTCACCCGGACATACTCGGCGTCCCCTACTGGCTCCCCGGTCTCTACGCCTGCGCCTCGCTGGCAGTAGGAGACCTGGGCAGGTCGCTTATGTCTCTACATGGAAGGGCACTAGCATGAAGAAACCTGACCGCTCATCCTGGAAGCTAGATACATTACTTGTCCACAGCACTGAGCAAGACCACGTCACGGAAGCCACCGGTATTCCCACGGTGCAGCCTATTTATGCCAGCACAACATACCTGCATAGTGATGCCGAGACATTGGACTATGCCCTTGGCGGCGCCCTTCCTTCTGGCGAGCAGGCCTACGCCTATGCGCGACAGGGAAACCCGAATGCTCACGCCCTCGAAAGCATCCTGGGACAGGCCGAGGCCGGCGTCGGCGCGGTCGTCTTCGGTTCTGGGATGGCCGCCATTCATGCCGCGCTGCTGGCAGCGGATCTCGCGCCGGGAAGCAAGGTCCTGGCAGCGCAAGACCTCTATGGAACAACGATCACTCTGCTGCGTAAGATATTCATACCTACCGGCGTCGAGGTAGTCTTCTGCGACCTTTACGGCACGGATGCTGCTGCCCGCATCGAACTAGAACAACCCGATGTCGTTTACGTGGAGACCCTCTCCAATCCACTGGTCAAGCTGATCGACCTCGATACGATCGGCGCTGCCGCCAGGAAAGTGGGAGCAGTGAGCATCGTCGACAGCACATTTACCACTCCCTACTTAGTCCGGCCTATCGAACACGGCTTTGACCTGGTGGTACACAGCACGACAAAGTATATGGGTGGTCATGGCGATAGCACCGGCGGAGTCGTGATTAGCGCGAAGAATGCTCTGCTTGACTTGCTGCGTACCTACGCAAACATGCTGGGAGCCATGCTAAGTCCTTTCGAATCACACCTGATTATGCGCGGATTGAAGACGCTGACCCTGCGCATGGAGCGCCAGTGTGACAACGCGTTGCAGGTGGCGTGCTTCTTGCAGCAGCATCCTGCAGTTGAGCGTGTCCATTACCCGGGCTTGCCTGGCCACCCACAGCACGAACTCGCCACGCGCCTGCTTGAACACGGGCGCTTTGGAGGTCTCCTCGCATTCGAACTCAAGGCACAATCTCGCGCAGCAGCCTTCCACTTTATGGATAATCTCCAGCTCTGCCTCCGCGCAGCAACGCTGGGCGATGTCTTCTCACAGGTCAGCTACCCCCCCATAGCATCACACCGCAACCTGACAGAGTCGGAACGCCAGAGTATGGGCATCACAGAAGGCTGTATCCGGCTATCCGTCGGCATAGAAAATGTTGAGGATATCATCAACGACCTGGACCAGGCTCTGACGAGCAGATAAATCCTCTGCCATGCGGAAATCCTTTTTTCAATACATCCAGGTCGTTACGGCTATTGTATTGCTAGAAACTTCGTTGCGTTTTTCGATGATATGCAATATAATCAGCCAAGCGGAGGTTTCGCATGTCTGAGTTGGCACTATTCTTAATGGGTCCACCGCGCATAGAGCGCGGTGGCATAGTCCTCAACGTTGATACACGCAAGGCTACTGCGCTCATCGCCTACCTTGCAGTCACCAAACAACCGCAAAGCCGTGACTCCCTGGCTGCTCTGCTCTGGCCGGAATACGACCAGGCTCATGCTCGCGCCACCCTGCGCCGCACACTCTCGACACTCAACAAAACCCTTGCGGGCAACTGGTTGCATGTTGATCGCGAAACGGTTGCCCTGGATGCTATTGCTCATTTCTGGGTCGATGTAGATGAATTTTATAGACACCTGGAGGAGTGTAAAAGACACGGTCATCCAACAACCGGGGTTTGTTCTGCCTGTCTTGATCCGCTTGCCAGGGCTGTGTCGCTCTATCGCGACGATTTCCTGGCTGGTTTCGGCCTGCGCGATAGCCCCAACTTTGACGACTGGCAGTTCTTTCAAGCCGATACGATGCGCCGCGACCTGTCCAGCGCCCTTGAGCGCCTGGTGCATGGTCATAGTCTTCTACCGGACTACACATCGGCGATCGCCTATGCCAGGCGCTGGCTGGCGCTTGATCGACTGCACGAGCCGGCATATCGCTACCTGATGCAGTTATACTCCTGGTCGGGTCAACGCGCCACCGCGCTTCACCAGTACCGCGAGTGCGTGCATGTGCTCCAAAAAGAACTGGGAGTAGCTCCCTTAGAGGCAACGACAAAGCTCTACCAGGCTATCAAAGAAAACCAGCTAGCCCCACCACCCGTGGCATCGCAGGCTTTTACCCACACCTCCGCAGAAGGGGTAGCAGGTAGCAGTACGCTGGCGCCAACACGATCAGTGATGACCATGCCTACATCACCAGCCAGCGGTCCCACGATAAATCGGGGACCTACAACGTCCCAGCCACAGATTTCCCAGGCCATCTACCCGCTGGTAGGACGATCCAAAGAGTTATCAACCCTGAACGAGGCGTACGCCAGCATTCAGTCTGATGGATTCGTAGTCATCCTGCAAGGGGAAGCCGGTATAGGTAAGACCCGGCTGGCAGAGGAGTTTATAGCCCATACCGGCGCAAGGGGTGCGACTGTCTTAGCAGCCCGCTGCTATGAAGGAGAGACAAACCTCGCGTACGGCCCTGTAGTCTCAGGACTGCATGCTGCTATCGCTCAAAAGCCAGATGCTCGCTGGCTGGAGAGTATAGCAGAATCCTGGCTAAGCGAGGCTGCTCGCCTGTTGCCTGAACTCGTTACCATGCGCCCGGGTTTGGCTCCTGCTCCCCCACTCGATAGCCCAGGGGCTCAGAGCCGTTTCTTTGAAGGGCTGCGGCAGGTGCTGCTGGCGGTTTGTAGTGGCGCTCGCCCCGGTGTCATCTTCTTCGACGACGTACATTGGGCCGATAGCGCGTCCCTCGACCTGCTGAACTACCTGGTACGGCGACTACATGACCAGCCGCTCTGCCTGGTTATCACCTGGCACAGTCTACATGTATCCAATGATCAGCGCCTGCATCATTTGCTGGTTGAAGCTCAGCGCTCGGGCAAAGCAACCATTGTCTCCCTATCACGCCTGAGCCGCGCCACTGTGCAGGAACTGGTGCAGTCAGTAGCAGCAAGCAATACAGCCATATCCAAAGGACTTGCTGAGCGCCTGTATCAAGAGACCGAGGGACTACCTTTCTTCCTGGTAGAATACCTGACGGCATTGACGAAAGAAATACCCTCCGCCGGAGATAGTGACTGGTCACTGCCGGGGGGCGTGCGCGATTTACTACAATCTCGCCTGGTCGCGGTAAGCGAAACCGGCTGGCAGTTGCTCACAACTGCTTCCGTCATCGGTCGATCCTTCGATTTTGACACACTGCGCGAGGCCAGCGGGCGCAGCGAGGAAGAAACCGTGACAGCCCTCGAGGAGTTGATCAGCCAGGGATTGGTTACGGAGGTGCGGGGCGCGGCGGGAGATCGAGCGCTGATCTACGACTTCAACCACGAGAAACTACGCGCTCTGGTGTATGAACAAACTAGTCTTGCCCGGCGCCGGCTCCTGCACCGGCGTATTGCTGAAGTGTTTGCCAGCCGCACGCGAGCACACCGGGACAGCGCCACCATTGTCGGCCAGATCGCCCATCATTACCAGCTGGCCGGCAACGACTCGCTAGCCGCAGAATACTACCAGCTGGCCGGAGAGCGCGCACGGAGCCTGTATGCTAACACCGAAGCACTCGCCCACTTGCGCCTGGCATTGGCATTGGGACATCCAGAGGCTGCTGCACTTCACGAGACCATCGGCGATTTGCACACGCTGCTAGGAGAGTACGGAGCTGCACTGAAAAGCTACGAAACGGCAGCAGCCCTGTGCGATTCAGAGGCTTTGGGCAATATAGAATATAAGCTGGGCACTGTATATGAGCGCCGCGGACAATGGGAACCAGCTGAAAGCCATTTCGAGGCAGCGCTTCGTGCGCTTAATGATGCGGGACAGGCCGGCGAACGCGCCAGGGCCTATGCGAGCTGGAGCTTGACCGCCCACCACCAGGGTCAGATCGGCAAGTCGCTCGAACTGGCCCAGCAAGCACTGGACTTAGCGGAAGCTGCTCACGATGCACGCGCGCTTGCGCAGGCCCACAATATACTGGGCATTCGCGCCAGCAGCCAGGGCAACTTGACCCTGGCACGCCACCACCTTGAACATAGCCTGGACCTGGCTGAAAGCCTGAACGATCCCAGCATCCGCGCAGCCGCGCTTAATAACCTGGCTCTGGCTTACGGGAACAGCGGCAAATTTGAACAGGCACTGGGTCTGGCCGGGGACGCGCTTGCTCTATGCGTCTCACAAGGTGACCGCCATCGTGAAGCGGCGCTGCATAATAACCTGGCTGACCTGCTTCACGCCGCAGGCCGCTCTGAAGAAGCAATGTCTCATCTCAAGCAAGCCGTGAGTATCTATGCCGAGATTGGTGTAGAGGCTGGCACTGTGCAACCAGAGATCTGGAAGTTGGTCGAGTGGTAGATCTATAAAGTAGAAGATGTCTCGTGGGCCAGGGCGCTCATCTCATCCGGAAAAATACTCATGAAATCGACCAGCCGGGTGATGTGGAAGATCTCCACATAATGTTCGCTCAAGCCACAGGCGAGCAGGCGGCGATTTGTTTTGCGCGCTCGCGTGAGCAAGCCGACAATCAGAGCGATGCCTGTGCTGTTGATGTAATCAACATTGCTAAAGTTGAGCAAGATGACGCGTGAATCACCTTTCTCGGCCTCAGCATAGGCGGCATTGAGCGCATCCTCCGCGAAAGGAGTAATCTCACCGCGCAGGTCAATAATCGCTACAGGTGGCTTGTAGCGTACGTGGGCTTCAAGAGTTCTTGCTGCCATGGCTATCTCCCTCTAGATGCATAATTAATTCGACAGTGTGATGGTCGGCGTCGCTAGTGACCTGCATATCGTCAACCATATGTTTGATCAGGAACAAACCCCAGCCGCGTGGTGTCTGCAGTTCGGCTAGTTTCGCCTCAAGGTCGGGCTGCTGAGGGTCTGTGGGGAGTTCACGAGTGCCCCCACTGTCACTAACGGATACCGAGAGGGTCGCATCGGAAGCCATAACTACAATAGATACTGGTCTATCGGGCATATAATGATTTCCATGTTCCATAGCATTCATGGTTGCCTCAGCCACGGCCGTCTTGAGTTGCTCCATGCGTCTTGGCGGCAGGTTGAGTGTTTGAACGGCTCCGGCAACGCGCTCAATCGCCTCGCGCTCGTTGCCAGGTTCGCTGGGCAGCGTCCATTTATCCAGGGTGTGCCAGGCGCTGTTGTGTGCCGCTTCTTCCTGCGTGGCAGCAGGGGTGATCCCTGGCAGCTCATGACCACCGGATCTTTGTAGGGCCACCAGGGTGACATCGTCTTCCTGTTCCCACTCGGGTCCGGTGAAGGTGGATAACTCATCCAGCAGGAAATCGATCAAGGCGGTATCTTTTCCACACTCCTGCACCAGGCGCATCAGGCGCGGGAAGCCGAACATGTCATAGTGCGGGTTGTGAGCTTCCACCAGGCCATCACTATGAAAGAGCACAAAATCGCCTGGTGCCAGCACAGCCTGCTTCTCCTCGTAGCTCATTTCCGGCATCAGGCCCAATGGCATGCCAGTTGCTCGAAGCTCGGATACCCCGCTGCTGTGCCGCCAGTAGGGGAGATCGTGCCCGGCATTGGCGTAGAGCAACTGCCCGCTGGCTGGATCGAGGATGGCATACAGGCAGGTGACAAACATCTTGGGCGGGATCTCGGCACAAAGGATGTTATTTACTCGCTCCAGCACTTTGCTTGGCGAAAGCTGGCGTTGAGCGACGGTGCGCAGAACGCTGCGGGTGGTGGCCATAACCAGCGCTGCCGGTACTCCTTTATCGGTTACATCTCCGATGACAAGGCCCAGCCGTCCATCATCAAAGGAGATGAAGTCGTAAAAGTCGCCACCGACTTCCCGGGCTGGCTGGTAGTACCTGGCCAGTTTCCAGCCTGGTAGCGCGGGCAGATCTTTGGGTAAAAGCGTTTGTTGAATGAGGCGAGCAACGCGTAGCTCCTGCTCGATACGCTCCCGTTCACGCGCCGCCACCTGGTGTTCGCGCACCATTTGAGCAACCCGGATTGCCGGTGCAGCCTGGATGGCAAGGCTATTGAGGAGCACACGGTCATCGGTGGAGTAATCCTGCTCGCTCAAGCGCGGACCAAGGTTGAGCAGACCAACCAGTTCCCCCTGGCTTACTAGCGGTATGGACAGCCTTACTCCAGCCGCTTTCAACCTCTGGAGTGCCGGCGAGTCCAGGTGCAACTTATCGATTTCTATCGCTCCAGGAGCACTCAGAAAGTACGTGATAATTGGGTCGTTTGCAGCGATATCAACCGGCGAAGATATCGCCCGGCGAGGTTCTATATCGCTGGCCACTTCGATTACTTGCGATTCACGCCTGTTCCGGCTGTTCAACAGATGCCGGATATTTTGTATAAATGTAGCCATTTGAGGCATTTGAACTACCCTCGTTGATTTGATGGCGGTCTCGTAGGCACCCTGCCTGGGGACAGGTATCCCGATGTATCGAGGGACCAGGGCTTGCCCCTGCCATGCCACCCCGGCCCACTTTCGGTTTGAATCCGCCCATCATGAATAACTCTATTGTATCAGGTACACGTCCACTAATCGTTACGAAAAGCGTTACGGCAGATGCGGAACATTCGAATCTTCCAGTGGCTTTCCTCCACTGAGCCAGTGGTATTGTGCATCCTAATCCGTTATCGATTCCTCTATGTGCGCAAGCAGACGTGTCCGGCGGCTCTCTGGTTGCTCAGGATTACGCAGCCACAGGGAGATATAGGCCGGCTGCATGGCCTCCTCTACCACTGCCAGCAGTTTTTCACTCAGTGTGTTCAGTTCCACTTCTTCACGCAGAGTGGCACTGAAGGCTTCCAGCATAAGCATAACGTCATACTTGCGACGGTAGAATCGGCGATCAATAACCGTCTGGATGCGCCGTTTAAGGGGCTGGAACAAGGCAACGATCGCCAGGGTAGTACCGATGACCACCAGTTCTGACCCTTCCCCTCGCCTGCTGAATCCTCCCAGGAGGTACTGCAAAAAAACGACGCCGCCGAAGGAGACGAAGGCAAGTGTACCGGTCAGGGTGCCATAGACCAGCGTGCGGTTGACAATAAGATCAATCTCCCATAACCGGGAACGCAGGATAGCCATTAGCAGCGAGAAGGGAATGAACAGCATGCTCAGGTAGCTGATGGTAATGGCAGCGATACCGATCAAGGAAGAGGCGAACAGACCTGACTGGGGGGATACCAGCAGCAGCACTCGAGGTAAGATGAACCCGATAAAGCCTGTACCGAAGAAGCCTCCAAGTCCGATCATGATGCCAAAGACTACCCATTTCGTCTGCTGGCGCTGCGCGGGAGTAGACAGATACTGATAGCGATAGACCTGTGCAATGATCATACTGCCCAGTCCAACTACAAATGCCAGGCCTTCTAACCACAGGAACCATGTACTTGAAATGATGGTTGAGCCGGGAAAGAAGTAGATCAGTATGCCCCACGCGGCCCACCCTATCATAAGCCAGCCTGTCCAACGAGGTATCAATCGCCCATCAGGAAACAGATAAAGGCACAGCGGGAAGGTCATCTCTCCAATGAAACCAACGCAGGCGACCAGCAGTCCCAGGACCGCGCTGCTATTCGACAATTCATGAGGAGCATCAGTGAAAGCAAGCACAAATGTCATGAGGAAGAGGGAGACGAGCAGCGCCATCCAATCATCGGATTTTCGCCAGAAGATAACCATAGCGATAGCAAAGTAGCCCAGCGCAAAGATGATTTGGAGCGAGAGAGAGTATGCAGCATAGAAATCAAGCGTAAGGCCAAGGCTACGCAGCTCCCGCGTAAGCTGAGCTGCGTTTTCCGACCCGCCACATAATGCATTCGAGCATACAACATGGAGGTGGTGAGCATGTTGAGGGATGGAAACGATGAACAGCCCGATGCTCAACAGCGCTACCGCCAGCCACAATATACGCACAAACGTGAGCCACGGCTCATACAAGCGCTTTCCCGATGCTCTCAGCTGTCCACTGCTTTTTGTGATTGGTGACGGTGCAGATTGCGAGTTCATCGCCATGTTCCTGTCGAGGTCATCCAAGGCCGAAACCCTATAGGTAATGAACTTGAAAAAATTCATCACGGGTCTCCGTAGGGGCCGATGTATCGCGCCCAGCGCCGATGTATCGGCCCGGGGGGTGAGGCATTACCTGTCCCCCAGACAGGATTACCCACATGAATTTCTTCATCTCCATTACCCATAGAGAAAAGCTCAATGGCTATTTCGTATGCCTTATATATTTATTAGGTACTATATCCTCACTACCACCTGCCGGAGCCATAACCAGCAATATATCTGCCTTGGGGTCAACACTCAGCTCATTGCTAACCGCCCGAACGCCGGGGAAGTTCCGGGCAATCTCTTCAGCAGTTGCCTTCTGCTGGCCGTTCTGCACAGTACCATTCAGATGTACAACTCCCAGGCGGGGATATACTCCTATCGGCAAATCACGCGTACGCGGGTCGTTCCCCAAAGCCAGAGCCAGGTCGGCTGCCAACCTATCATCGCTAACCAGGTTATTTTTGACCTCCAATAAGCCAGCCACACCCGATACTTGATCCACTGCTATCTCACCGCGCAGGGAACTGGAGATGTTTCCATCAAGATAGAGCACGCCATCCAGCACACGGATGTTCATTCCCTTCATATCAATATGCAGCGGGGTGAAATCAAAGAGGATCGATTCGACTTCCTGCTGAAGTACACGATCAGGCCGGTACAGCGGCAGCGCATCTGGGGTGGTACCCGCTACACCCACTACACCTGCTACACTTACGGTTACATGTTCAGTCGCCAACGCTGTCACCAACTCCGCGCGCAGCAGAGTATCTTGCCTGGGAAGTAAATGGTGAGCTACCAGGTAGGCCAATTCGCCGCTCCCTGGCTGCACGGCAACGAGAACCAGCGTTCCCTTGCTCGCAGTGCCAGCACGCTCTACAGTGCTTTTATTACTGAGCAGGGCGCCTTTCACTTCTCCTGCCGTATGACTCGCTGCCTCTACGTCCTCACTCGCTATACGCAGCGCAATCCCATCGCTTGCCGCGCCTGTGATTGTATCAAAGGGAAGTAACACGGTCTTTCCAAAAAGCCGTCCCTGTTTGACGTTAATATGCGTCATGCAACGTGTCGAGGAATCGAAAACCACCTGCGCCAGGGTACCGTATTCACCATCAGAGCAAATTACTTTGCTGCCAAAACGAAACTTCTGCATTTCTGAGATCAAGGTTGCTTTACTCACCTCCCTGTTATCCTCGTACCATGACTCTTTGGATTGCACAGCACAATGCTGTGCTCGTTTCCTGATACAGAGTTTAACACGTAGCACAACACATGACAAGCGATTTCTGCTCGCTTCCAGGGCTTTTCGAAAGTTACCTTTTGGTACAGGGCGGCCCGCACGCGGCCGCTTTGCAACTCTTGGAGGACAACTCCTGAGATGCAGGCTGTAGATCAGCCGTTTTGCGTAAATTTCTAGCTGCCTCCCGATTTTGCAGGATGCATGAGGATAAGCAGATTTGCTGTCAGGCTGCCCCGCTTCGACTGCTCCTCGCCCTCAATTTCCGCAGGCCGCGCCCCAGCATGCGCACGAGACCGGGTACAACGGCGAGGAAGATGATGACGAACAGCACTACAACGACGACCATCACAATAGGAGCAAAGATGGAGAGCAGGGTAGCGATAACGACTGCTATGTCTTCAGCTATGCTTATTCCTACGTTAGCGATGCCCGCGGTGCTGGCGGTAGAGGTCAGACGCGTCGCTGCTTTGGTCGTATGCGCCATCCCAGCCAGCGTTCCACCAAAGATAATAGGCAAAAGGAGTGCCGCTCCCGACGTTTGATTACTCGCTGCAGCAGCTACAATCGCACCTGCAACCGGGCGTATTATGGTGTGAATGGCATCCCACACATGATCGACAACCGGTATTTTATCCGCAAACAGGTCTGCCAGCGCGAGAATTACCAGCGTTATCATAAACCAGTCCTGGGTGATGAACGCGAGATTGGGGTTTACCTTGAACAGGTGCAAGAAGCGCGCACAGGCTGCGTAAGAAAGTAGGGGTATGTATGCATCAATGCCAGATGCAAGAGCAAGGCCGTACGGCGTACCAATATTCATATTTTCTGCTTCTCTTCTTAAGACACGAATAGAATAACTCTACCTAAAAAACATGTTCTAGTTTCTAGAGACGATTCTATCATAGAAACATCAAACGGGTATACGACGCTGCGCTGCATCGGTTGCACCAAAAATAGCATCCACAGCATCAGGCGCATAGCGTTCGACGATCGACTCGGTAATGCCATTTGCGCGGCAGATCTCACCAAACATGCTTGCACTGGGACGAGGAATGCGCTGTTGAGTATGTGGGTTAACCTCGATCAAACCGAAGCGCACCCCCCAGCCTTCATTCCATTCGAAGTTATCCACCAGGGACCAGTGCAGATACCCACGCACAGGAATACCTTCGCTAATAGCGCGGTGAACCATTGCCAGGTGTTCGAGAATGGCACGAGGACGCCGGTCATCAACCATATCGGAGAAGCCGTTCTCGGTGACATAGAGCGCCTTGTTGCCTCGCGTACGGCGATATACAGCTTTGAGGACGCGATAGAGACCTTCGGGGTAGATTTCACCGAAGAAATTTTCCTTGCCTGGATCATTCAGAATCGCGCCGCGACGTGTGAAGCGCCGGCCGAAGAGCTCAGCCGGGATGGTAGGATCGAAGCGTACCATGTCGCGAGTATAGTAGTTAATACCGTGATAGTCACGTGCTCCTGACGCCCGGGCGATGGGAGCGAGCAGCATATTGAAGGGAAACGTGAAACGGCCGGCCTCGGCGGCGCGCAGCGCCGCCCAGTTGAAGAAGGTGTCGTGCAATCCCGCTACACCACGATCAAACGGCGAGATAGGGACAGCTGCATCGAAGAGATGGTAGTGCAGGCAATAGCCTATCTGCGCCTGCGGCTGCAGGCTGCGCATGGCGTAAAATGCTTCCACGTGGGCCTGTATCAAGTTGCGCAGGATCCGCACGGCGAGCAGCAAATTCTCTTCACCCGGGGGATAGGCCCCGAGTTGATATCCCAGGATAGCATAGATGTTTGGTTCATTGATGGTCACCCAAAAATTGCAGAGGTCCTGCAGCGCTTGCACGACACGCGTGACGTAGCGCACGAAGTAACGAATGTTGGCTACATGCGCAAATCCGCCGCGATCTGCAAACCACAGTGGATCGGTGAAGTGGTGCAGTGTCACAATAGGTGTCATGTGCCGTCGCCGCAGATCTACCAGCATTGCCCGGTAACGATCTATAGCGGCGCTATCCCATTGTCCCTCGACAGGCTCAACGCGGCTCCACTCGAGGCTCAGGCGCAGGGCATTATTCTCCATCTGCTCCGCCAGGTCAAAATCTGCTTCTGCCGCCTGCCACCAGTTGGCTGCATCTCCGCACTGTTCGCCTGTAAGGATGCGTCCTTGTTGCTCCCATCGAAACCATTGATTGTTTGTATTGCCCCCCTCACATTGATATGCTGAAGACGCTGCTCCCCACAAAAATCCCTTGGGGAAATACAGGCTGCGCTGCATTGGCATACCTCCTTGTCTCTCCGCGAATAGTGTACTATTGTATCACGCGGGCGGGCGAAAAATGCTTCAAGTTGAAAGGAAGCTGCGAGCCAAACGCATTGCCAGGGGACGATATTCCCATTCATAGCTACCAAGGAAGCGTACCACTTCACCTCCCCAGCCACGTTTGAAGCGGTAAACGCCTGCCATGTCCTCATCTTGATCGTCAGTTGCGGGAATACCCCAGAAATCGTACACGACCGCCCCCTGTTGCTTGGCCCAACGCATGGCTTCCCATTGCAGGAGGTAGTTGGGCATGAGATGTCGCTGTTCATTGCTTGAGGCGCCATAAAGATAGATGGCTTGCTTCCCCAGTAGACCAACGAAGATGCCTGCAAGCAGTTGCCCATCGTACTCTGCCAGCAGCAAGCGCGCCTGCTTACGAGGAACGAAGATATGCCATGCTTGCAAATAGTAGTCAAGAGTATGTATGCCAAATTTATCGCGTTCGCTTGTCGTTTGCAGCAGCCTGTACCAGGTCTGCACGTCTTGTGGCGATTGCGCAGCACGCACACTCACACCCTTACGACTGGCGAGCCGCACATTGTAGCGCCACTTCTCCTTCATGCGCGCCAGCAACATCCCCTCATCTGGCATAAGATCAAGCAGGATCGTTCGCAGGGGCTGTATTGCGCGAGCGGGATGAAATCCCAGGGAGACCATTCGCTCTCTAACGGCTTCACCGGTCACCGTGCCCGCTTCTTGCGGCAGTTCCACACGCAGGGCAAACGCTCCCCGGCGGCGTAACTGTGTATTCAGTTGAGAGAACAAATCTTCATATAATAAGGGTTGCGACCAGTCCAATACTGGTCCTTTGGGGATGTAAGCGAGATGCCCGGCCCACAGGGGCAGGTGCAGAGAAGCCCGGCATAGAACCTGTGCCCCTGCAAGCATCTGCTGTTGCCCCGTGTCCCAGAAGGCAAAGCGCAGGGGGTGCCAGCCTGCGCTTGCCTTGAGTTCTCCCCAGCCCCAGCTTTGTAGCAAGTGCCCGGACGGATGTTGAGCAACAAAATCGTCCCATTGTTCTCGCTGCTCAACAGTAACAGGACGTAGAATATATCGAGACATACAAAAACCTCTTTTTCTGTTCTCACGAGAGAATTTCTGGTTCTTATGGTACAATAGCAGGTACGAAAAGAGAAATTTCTGGATTGCCTGGGATACTTTACTAGCGCCAAAGCCAGGCAATCCAGGATTTTGCTGGAGAGCAAGTATAAACCTTTATATAGAAAATATGCTGGTCGCTCTGACCGGCGGGAGGCAAGTTGTGAAAATTGTGATTCTAGGATGTGGCCGCGTCGGCGCTATGCTAGCGAGCAAAATGGATAAAGCAGGACATAAAGTGTCGGTGATAGACCAGAGTAGAGATTCATTTCAGCGCCTTGATCCGCAGTTTAGCGGTGAGACTATCGTAGGCAATGGCGTCGATGAAGACGTACTCATTCGTGCCGGCATCAAGGATGCCGATGCATTTTGCGCGGTTACCAATGGGGATAACCGTAACATCATGGCAAGCCAGATAGCACGAGAAATCTTCAAGGTCAAGAAGGTTGTCTGCCGTATATATGATCCCATCCGCCAGTCTACATACAGCGAGCTTGGCTTGGAGGGGATCTGTCCCACAGCCATCGGCGCGCAAATGTTGTACGAAGCGGTGACAAAAGACAAAGCAGGCGCAATAGATAGCACTACTGGAGATAAACAAAAAGCAAAGTAAGAGAGGCTATATTAAGAAGAGGTTATAGGAGATCGTATGTATATTATCATAGGGGGTGGTGGAGACATTGGCTACTACCTCACCAAAAATCTGCTGAAGCGGGGGCATGAGGTCCTGCTCCTGGAGAAAGGCCAGGCTCGTTATCAGACCCTCAAAGAGGAGCTGGGCCAGGCAGTAGTGCGCGGCGACGCCTGCGAAGCCAGGACCATGGAAGAGGTCGGAGTAAACCGTGCAGATGTGGTTATCGCCGTCACCGGCGAAGACGAGGATAACATCGTCATTTGCCAGATGGCGAAGCGCCACTTTAAGGTTGAACGTACTATTGCGCGACTGAATAACCCTAAGCACGAGGAAGTTTTTCAAAAGCTAGGTATCGCTACTGTTAGTCCTACCCGCGCCATTCTTTCACTGATCGAAGCGGAGCTCCCCAGCACCCATTATGTGGCACTGATGACGCTGAAGAACGCCGGGCTGGAGATCATCGAGATGCGCATCCCGGCAGATTCACCGGTTGTAGGAAAGATGTTGCGCGATATTAACCTGCCACGCAGCAGCAACCTGGCACTGATAATTCGCGACAAGCAGTTCATCGTCCCCAGCGCAGAAACGGCGATCAATGCTGACGATGAAGTGTTCGCCCTCGTCGGCCGCGAAGGCGAAGAAGCTCTGCGTCAAACATTTGGCGTCATGGATTGAAGTTACGGCACAGTAGGCAGGTAGCCAGGAGAGCGACGAACCTTAGTAGCCTGTTCAAAGGCGTAGGCGAGTTTGATGAGGGTCGGCTCGCTAAAAGCCCGTCCCATAAAAGTAATGCCGACTGGAAGCTCAAATGTGTGGCCCGCCGGGACACTGATGGCCGGGTAGCCTGCCAGGGCCGCGGGTTGTGAACTGGCACCGAGAAAGTGATCACCATTGATAAGATCAATCCGCCAGGCCGGGCTTCCTGTGGGCATGACCAGGGCATCAAGTTTGTACTCATTTATAACTGCATCGATACCTTCTTGCCGCGAGAGGCGGTGATTTTCATCCAGAGCGGCGAGATATTTGGGATCATCAAGCGAAGGTGTGTCCTGCGCCATCAGCAAGCGCTCCTGGCCGAAATACTTCAGTTCCTCCTCTGCATGTGCATTATTGAATGCAATGATATCAGCAAGACTATGTACTGGCGATTCGAGTAGTTCTGCCAGATAGGCATTGAGGTCGGCCTTAAATTCAAACAAGAGAACGCTATCTTCAGATTTGGAAGATGATATCTGCTCTGCTGTAGCGATATCTGCCGGGTCGATGATCACCGCGCCGAGATTTCGCATCTGTTCGATGGCGGCATTTACAATGGCATCGGTTTTAGCGCTGTAGCCGAAATAGACCTGCCTGGGGATGCCAAGCCGCGCTCCACGTAACCCATCGAGGTCTAGAAACTGCGTATAGTCGGTATGGAACTTACTTGCACTTCCCTGTGTTGCCAGATCGCGCTGGTCAATGCCTGTGATAGCTCCGAGCAAGATGGCAGCGTCAGTGACAGTTCGGCCAAAGGGGCCGATGCTATCCTGGCTGTGCGCAACAGGGATCACCCCCGCGCGGCTGGTGAGGCCAACTGTCGCTTTGATACCAACGACTCCATTCGCGGAGGCCGGACAGAGGATCGAGCCATCCGTCTCGGTGCCTAACGATGCAGCGGCCAGATTCGCCGCTACGGCTGCCGCTGATCCCGAGCTTGAGCCGCAGGGGGTGCGGTCGAGGACATATGGATTGCGTCCCAGCCCACCTCGCCCGCTCCAGCCACTCGACGAGGCGGTTGAGCGAAAGTTGGCCCACTCACTGAGATTGGTCTTGCCGAGAATTACAGCTCCGGCATCGCGAAGCTTGCCCACTACAAAGGCATCCCGGGGTGGGCGCGATCCGAGCAGAGCCAGTGACCCGGCGGTGGTCTGCATGTGGTCGGCCGTCGCGATATTGTCTTTGAGCAGCAAAGGAATGCCGTGAAGGGGTCCACGCGAACCCCCGGCCTGGCGTTCCTGGTCGAGGGCATCGGCTATTTCGAGCGCATCGGGATTGACCTCCAGAATAGAGTTAAGCGTAGGACCGCTCCTATCAAGCGCTTGTATGCGCTCGAGATACATTTCAGCAAGTTGACGTGCGGTGAGCTGGCCGGAAGCCATGGCTGCCTGTAACTCGCCGATGGTTGCCTCTTCCAGGTGCGCGAACGGATTCTCGAATCTCTCGCTCATTCCTGCTCCTTAGGCTAATACTACTGTGTTAGTTTCTTACGAGTGCAGGGGCTCTGCCCCTGCCGGAGCGCGAGGTGCTGTGCTGCGTCAGAAGGTGCTTCATACGCTGTAACCCTCGAAGGTGCGCTTAGCCTTCCTCTTCGTCTGGCGGCCCAACTGTCGCGTATTCTCTCAACAAGACGATGTTCTCCTGGTTCAGTCGTGCAATCGATGCTCCCTCAAATCCATGATGACTCCCAGCATAGGTACATTCAAAGATCCACTCAAAGAAGCACGCCTCGTCCGTCACATAAAAGGACGTGATATCCCAGCGATCCACAGTATTACCTGGAATCACCCTATAAGTAGACAGAAGTTGCTTGATAGCATCATGGTTCATGGGGTCTTCTCCAGAAGAATCGTGGCTTTTGTAAGAGTTATTCTTTGCACAACATGTATTCTATCTTGACAGGCCGCTTTTGACAAGGGTTATCATCACTATTGAGCCCCTTTGCTCCCTCGGGATGAGTAAGCGAGCGGATTCACCAGACCAGCGGAAGACCCGATTTTGATGGCAAGTTACATCATGTGGCCAGGGCTTAAGAGCTGGCCGCATCAGGCAGCGGTGTATCTGCGTCGAACAATTCCCGCAGGTAGTCGTTGAGGAACATGCCCCGGGGGTCGAGGGCGGCCCGGACGCGCCGGAAATCATTCCAACGGGGGTAGAGCGCGGCCAGCCCTCGCGCGTCTTGCGTATGCATCTTGCCCCAGTGCGGCCGTCCCTGGTAGTGCCGGAAGATCTCTTCGACATGGCGGAAGTATGGTTTATACTCCATACCCCGGTACATATGCACTGCCAGATAAGCCGAATCACGCTGGTAGGCCGGGCTTAACCAGATATCGTCGGAGTGGACGAAACGACACTCCAGGGGGAAGTGGACTGCGAAACGATGCTGATCGATACAATCCTGGATCTCAGCTATGGCCGCGCTGGCATGTTCCGCCGGAATATTATACTCCATCTCCTGGAAGCGCACCCAGCGAGGTGTAGCGAACAGGCGATGGCTATAGTCGATCTCGTCAACAGCAGCGATAGCCTGCGCGGAGAGCTTACTGACGGAACTGGAGAGACGTGGAACCAGCCGGCAGCACTCTGAGAGCAGCCAGTAAACGCCGTTCTCCAGCACGATCTTGTTGAAGTTGCCCCACAGGTTGCTCCTACTTAGTGGGGACTCGGTTTCATTGAGGAACTTGGCCTGCACCCACTCGCTATAGGGAAGCCAGAAGAACTCGAAGTGGCTGTTCTCCTGCTTGTAGCGCTCCAGGTTGGTTACGCAATCGACCAGGCGCTCACGGTGGCTCTGGAAACGCATACGCCTGGCTGGCACCACGCGCAGGGTTACTCTGGCGATTACACCAAGCATACCCAATGACACCTGAGCCGCCCTGAACACATCAGGATCACGCTCGGGAGAGCACTCGAGGAGTTCGCCCGTTGCAGTGACCAGGGTGAGACGTTCCACCTGGGTAGACAGGGTGCCGAAGCGCACACCGGTGCCGTGTGTGCCTGTACTTATGGCGCCTGAAATACTCTGCACATCGATGTCGCCGAGATTCTCCTGTGCTAATCCATCGGCGTAGAGGGCCTCGCCCAGGCTCTTGAGCCCGGTTCCACCTCGCACCGTTACCGTGCCTCGTTTGGCGTCTATCTCCTCGATGCCCTGTAACTCATCCAGCGACATCAGCACATCGTCGCTCTGCACTAGCGGCGTGAAAGAGTGACCAGCTCCGGCTACCCGCACACAGCGTCCATCGCGCCCGTAAGCTCCGATCAGCCGTGCAAGTTCATCGATAGTGCGAGGTTTAACGATCTGACGCGGTATAGACTGGACTGAGCCCGACCAGTTCTGCCATCGCTCCGCCTGTCCGTTATGCATACTGTATATTCCTCCCTCGTCCTGCTATACGAAGCACTGGCCATCGCCACGATAGGTTGTGACCTCATCCACGATGGTGCCATTTGCGACGAGCAGCAGGCGGGTGAAACGTTCACAAAGTTCACCTGCCTTGGCGTGACGCAGGAATACCGGGTCTCCAATGTTGAGCTGCTCTGTTCCCTCGTACCTGATGGGAGTCTGGACCTCGCCAGTTCCTTCGAGAGGAAGGAGCCGGGCACCAGGCGGTAGGAATGGCTGTGGCAGCTTATCTGGACCAGCAGAGCCAGAGGCGACGTAACCGCCGCCCAGGCAGGTATAGATGGAATGGCGCGGTCGCCGCACGACCTCGATGGCAAACCCGGCCGCGGGCAGGTAGCGGAAGTCGCGGTAGTTATCGAAGAGAGCAGGCGAGTAAAAGCCTGACCCCACGGTGATCTCGGTTACGGCTGGCTCCTCGCGCGTTGTGCCTATGCTGCCGGTTCCACCACCATTGACGAAACGCAGCTGAACCCCACACACCCTGACAAGATCAACGATTGCGGCGCGGCGCTCGGCGACCTCGTGCGCCGAGCGATGTTTAAGCCATTGCACGAGGGCATTTTTGAGCATCTGGCCGGGATAGTGGTCACCAACCCCGGCAATCTGAGCCTCGTAACCCATTATGCCGTCAAGCTCGACGTGTGACGAGGCGATGATTCGCTCAATTACCGGACGCGCCTGCTCCGCCGTGCGCAGCGGGGAGCGCCATACGCCAAAGTGCAAGCCGGGCAAATCTACCGACATATCTATATCGAGGCACAGTGGTAGACGCACTCCCTGGCGCTGTGCCACTTCTTCGCTTTGTTCCACGTGCTCGATACTATCAACCATAAGCGTAATATGAGCACCCGCCGCCGTCGCCTGGGCAACGGCGGCAATATCTTGCTCGTGCCAGGTAGGGTAGCCAATGAGTAGATCTTCGAAACCCTGCTTCGCCAGGTAGACTGCTTCCCGAGGAGAATAACACATGATGCCCTGAAAGCATGGGTCAGCGGAGAGAATGCGCTGGATGACGGCGACACTTCGCAGCGACTTGGAAGCGAGACGTACCCGTTTCCCGCTGGCACGAGTCTGCACCTGGCGTACGTTCTGGTCGAGCAGGTCAAGGTCGAGGTACGCGAACGGCATGCTACGACCACTGAATACTTCTTTATAATAAGCGTAGTCATGCACATATTCGCGCGAACGAGCGGGCGAAGCCTCCTCCACCTGCGCCGAACCTGCTGGATCGTGTTCTTGTCGTCCTTCTTGTCTCTGGCTCTGCATAATCCTTCTTTCCGGCCGTGCCTTGTGGCCCGCACGCGGGCCGTTTTGCAAAATACTTGTTGAGTTTGTTGCGGGCTTTCAACCCGCAACAAACTCAACAAGTATACCTTATACGTTCATTATGCCGGGTGCAGCCCTGGAAGGCTGACGGGCAAATGCCCGTTGGGCTGAATCTCGCCAAATAGGACGCGAACGGCCGCGGCGAGGGCGGGTTCGGTATATTCGTAGGTGACCAGGTAGCTGCGAAGCTGTGGAAACGCCAGCAAATCGTACGGGTTACCCACAGCAATGCCAATGACGCGCCGGCCTGCCTGTAGAAGGCTTTGCATGAGTTCCGCCTGCTGCCGGTCCAGGTGAGCATTCAATGTCACCATGATGACCAGGTCCGAAGTATCGGCCATGCGCAGCATCTCCTCGCGTTCTCCGGCGGCTAGAAACGGGGAAGTAGACATAGCGCTCACACGATCATGGCGCAGGCGGATATTCTCCGCGAGAAACTCATGGGGGTAATGTCTGTTTTCAACCCGCGTAAATGCTTCTCCGCGTGGCGCGATGACCAGTACACGCTGTGCCGGGTCCAGGCGCAGAGGTAAGAGCGCATCGTCATTTCTTACCAGGGTGGTGGACAGCTCGTATGCCTGGTCCCGCAGGCGCTGATGCGATGAGCCGCCCACCCACGCGGGGACAGGCGCAGCCGGCAAGCTATCCCAGGACAGGAAGCGGCTCTTGAGCCTCAGAACGCGCTCCGCTGCCTGGCGTACTATCTCTGGAGACAGTTCGTCCATCTGTAGCGCCGACTGTATTGCCTTGATGCTGCCTCGTTGGCGGACATAGGTGTGGGAGACCAGTACCAGGTCAATACCAGCCCGCAAGGCCATGACGGCTGCTGGTTCCGTGCCAATCGTTTCTGCAACGGCATTCATCTCCATGCAATCTGAAATAATTACACCTTCAAAACGCAGCCTCTCGCGGAGAATCCCCTGCACAATAGCAGGTGAGACGGTAGCAGGTAACGCTTCCTGGTGCGTGACTGCAGGAAAGGAGATATGCGCTATCATCACGCTATCGGCGCCAGCCTCGATGCCACTCCTGAAAGGAACCAGTTCTATGGCTTCGAGTTGTTCCAACGTGCTTGCAATGGTGGGCAAGGCCAGGTGCGAGTCCACGGCCGTATCCCCATGGCCGGGGAAATGCTTTAGATCGGAAATCACGCCTGCCGCCCGGTATCCTCTCACCGAGGCAGCAGCCAGGCGAGCAACCTGGTGAGGATCTTCGCCAAAAGAGCGAACGCCTATTACAGGATTAGCAGGGTTGTTGTTTACATCCAATACTGGCGCCAGGTTCATATTGATGCCAAGGGCCTTGAGTTCACAGCCCGTGGCTTGTGCCACACCGTAGACTACCTGCTCCGAACCGGTAGCTCCCAATGCCATGTTGCCAGGAAATAGCGTTGTGCCCCGCCCAAGGCGCTGTACCATGCCGTTCTCCTGGTCGATAGCGATGAGTAATGGAGCGGGATGCCCTGCTGTTTTCGCGATCATCTGCAAGCTGTGTGTTAGTTCGAGGACCTGCTGAGCATCCTGAACATTGCGCGAGAACAGAATGATGCCACCGGTACGATAGTTTTGAATCAAGTCAATAATTTCCGGCGTAGGAGCGGTTCCCCAGAATCCGGCGACGAGCAACTGGCCGATTTGCTCCTCCAGGGTCATACTGGCAGTGTAGCTATGCATAAGCTCTTACTTCCTTATTGCGTGGATTCCAATGCCGCTCTCAGGACACCACCATGTGCGGCCAGCCGCTCCCTGGCAAGTCCCGGCTCGATACTGGTACGTCCCACTATAATCGCCGTTTTCACCTCGCCTCCTGAAGCAGACAAGAGCGCTTCGACAGCATCTTCGTCCAATCCAGTGGCTTGTCGCACAATTGTCACGGCCCGTTGTTGCAGTTTGTGGTTTGTTGCCTGTACATCCACCATAAGGTTCCCAAAGGTCTTCCCCAGCAGGATCATTGTTCCGGTGCTCAGCATATTGAGAACCATCTTCTGGGCCGTACCCGCTTTCAGGCGCGTTGAGCCGGTGATAACCTCTGGTCCAACTACCGGCGCAACCATGATCTCTACTTCTTTTTCAAGTGGTGTATCTTTATTGCAGGCGAGACCAATAGTTAATGCTCCCACTGCTTTGGCTTGAGCAATGGCGCCAAGCACGTAGGGCGTTCGTCCACTGGCAGCAATTCCGACCAGCGTATCCGCTTCTGCTACGCCGAGCCGTTCAGCATCGGCTTTGCCGGCCTCCGTACTATCCTCGAGATCCTCAACTGCCTGGGATAAAGCAATCGGTCCCCCGGCAACGCTGCCAACCACCATTTCAGGTGGTAGATTGAAGGTAGGAGGGCATTCAGAGGCATCGAGCGCACCCAGGCGACCCGACGTGCCCGCTCCAAAATAGAGGAGCCGGCCGCCACGGCGCATCCTCGCAGCTATCTCTTCAATAGCCCTGGCGATATGGGGTAACTCTTGTCTGACCGCCTCCGCTACCTTTGCATCCTCGGTGTTGATCACCTGCACAATTTCTAGAGGACTCATGCGGTCAATCTCGCTTGTGGCAGGGTTGACCTTCTCGGTTTCTAGTACACTGTAGGACCGTCCTCCGGAGGTATTCGCTTCTGGCTCGCCTGGCATGTGTTCTCCTGCCTTTCTAAATGTAGTGGCCACACGGTCGCTGGGGGCGACCTCAACCCTTGCCGGTGCCAGGTCTCTTCAAATGAACTGTGACAATCCACCAGGCTAAGGCAGCAGTTGCTCTCTCTTCATCTGAGTGTAGAAGGTATACTTATTGCCGCAGTAGACAGATTTGGCGTATTCAATCGGCTTGTTGCGGTCCGTATAGGTAGTGCGGCGGGTGAAGAGTACAGCACTGCCAACCGGGATTTTCAAAATATGCGCCTCCTCGTTGCCTGCCAGGCCTGCCTCCAATTCCTGTTCTGCCTCCATCAGTGGTAAGCCATATTTCGTCTCAAGCAGGCGGTAGAGGGAGTTCTGTTGCAGGTCCTCTTCCAGCAACTGCTCGCAGCCCATAAAGCTGACCTGGGAAAATTCGATGGCCAGAGGTTCATCATTGGCAAGACGCAGGCGATGCAGGCAGAAGAGCAAATGCCCAGGCTCAATCCGCAGTCGTTCCGCCGTTGTGTCATCGGCGGGGCACATTTGAGCGGAGAGCACCTTTGTACTGGGCCGCTGCCCTCGCGCCTGGATATCTTCGGTGAACCCGGTGAGATTTATCAGTTGTTGCGTGATCTTATGCCGGCTCACAAAGGTGCCTTTCCCTTGTTCCCGGTAAAACAGCCCTTCATTGACTAGATCGGTAATGGCTTGCCGGGCCGTCATACGACTGATTCCGTATTTCTCGCCCAGCTCTCGTTCAGACGGAATGAGATCTCCTGGCTTCCATTCGCCGGTGCGAATTCTTTCCCGCATGATCTCTTTCAACTGGTAGTAGCGAGGTAAGGGGCTATTCCTGTAAATAGCACTCATACAACTCGATCCAATCCCTTCAATGGCAATACAAAACCTGACTACGATAACTACACCTGAAGACCACGCCCGGTGGGGGACTTGCTTCCTTTTCTCCAATATGGTAGTAGTAGTAAGGAGAGATGGTATAATTGGTATGTTGTATAGACCACTCTTTGTGATTATATAATCACATAAAATCTCGTGGATGTCAAGCTGGTAGGCTGTCAGTCAGCATTGCAAAGGAGAGAACATCAATGGGGTTTACGCTACGTGGTGTCCGCCTGATAGACGCTCAAACAGAGCTTTTTGACACCAATATCACCATCGATGGTACACAGATTCAGGCAACCGGGCATTCAACTGGTACCCAGGGCGACATCATCGATGCCGCGGACATGATAGCCCTGCCGGGGTTCATCGACGTTCATACGCATGGAGGCGGTGGATTTAACCTGCACACAGTCGATGCCGGGGAGATTCGAGCATATGCACGCTGGGTAGCAACAACGGGCGTAACCTCTTTCCTGATAGGCGTGGTCGGTACAGCGAGTTCACTACCCGAGGAGCAATTGAGCGCGGCGGTTGCTGCAATTGAGGATATGGGCACCGGAGCCGAGCCGTTGGGCATTCACCTGGAAGGTCCCTATATAAACGTTTCCCGGCGAGGGGCACACCTGCCTGAATGGCTGCGCATGCCCAATGTAGCTGAGATGGAGCGAGTGCTTGCGCTGGCGAAGGGGCATCTCCGGTTAATCACACTGGCGTCTGAGTTACCAGGAGCCTCGGCTATGATCAGGCAACTTGTCAACGCAGGAGTAACCGTGAGCATCGGTCATACGGATGCGACCTATCAACAGGCATTGGAAGCTATACCGCTTGGTATTACCCATATAACCCATTGCTTCAACGCAATGCGTCCCATACACCATCGCACGCCAGGGCCCATCGAAGCAATTGCCCAGGCGGAGCAGGTGCGAGGAGAATTGATCGCAGATGGTATCCATGTCCACCCGGCGACGATGAATATCCTGACCAGGATATTAGGGCCGAAGCGAATAGTTGTGATAACGGATGCCCAGGCCGGAGCAGGCATTCCCAATGCCACGTTCAACTTCGCCGGACAGCCAGCGAAGGTTATCCGTGGCGCTGCACGTTTATCCGACGGTACACTCGCTGGAAGTGTCCTGACAATGGACCTGGCACTGCGCAACATGCTTCAGATGACCGGGGTCTCGCTCCAGGAGGCCGTAGGCATGTTAACGCTCAATCCAGCCCGAGCTGCGCACGCATCTGAAAGAAAAGGGTTGTTACAAAGCGGCTATGACGCTGATGTGCTCCTCTTCGATACCGAACTGAACTTGCAGGCCACGATTTGCCGGGGAACGCTTGTATTCGCGACAGATACATGGCGTGAACGCCTCAAAAGCGGCTGAAACTTCTTTTAAGGCACTCTTCAGAAGGTACGTGTTACCTTTTGGAGACCACGCGGAACATCGGGATCCAACCCCTTCGTGAGAGCCAGGTGAAGTGCCAGCAGTTGACCGGGGACGATTGCAGTGATGGGACTGAGCCACTCTGGAACCGGGGCCGCTACTGGTAACATCGTCTTTGCCAGCGCAAGTGCTTGCGTGGACTCGGATATCACCAGCAGTTCGGCACTCCGCTGCCGTAGTTCTGCGGCTAGATCGAGCATGTCATCGAAGGTAGCGCCAGCAGGCATGATCAGGAAAACAGGTAGCCCATTATCGACGGTAGCAATAGGACCATGACGGAAATCGGCCGAAGAGTAGGAGGAAGCCATGACATAGGTGAGTTCCTTCAGCTTGAGCGCCAGTTCGAAAGAGGTGGCATAGTTATAGCCGCGCCCTATTATGACACAACGATCCATGTATCTATAGCGCTCTACACGTTCAGCTATTCCTGAGGCCCCCTGTAGGGTGGTCTCAAGCGCTTGCGGCAGCGATTGAATCGAGGCGAGGCAGTCCCGGTCGCCGCTCCAGAAAGCGGCGAACAATGCCATTACTGCGAGCTGCGCAGTATACGTCTTTGTGGCGGCGATACTACGCTCAGGGCCAGCGTGTAATTCGACCACGTGGTCTGCTATAGCAGCCAGGGGTGACGTGCCATCGTTAGTAATCGCCAGCGTCGGCCGTCCCTGCCGCTTGCCCTCCTCCAGCACGGCAATAATATCGGGTGACTGGCCTGATTGCGAGATACCAACCAGCAGGGCGCCAGCCATACGAGGAGAGGCCTTATACAGTGTTTGCAGCGATGGAGTTGCAAGAGCCACGGGATAGCCAGCAAGCGTCGCCCACACATACTTAGCGTACGTGGCAGCATGGTCTGACGAACCGCGAGCGGCAATTAATGCATAGTCGAAAGAAGGAAGCTGTTTGATGATCTGCTCTATATGCTTCGTTTCACGGTCCAGCAGATGGGCCATAATAGCCGGTTGACTGTAAATTTCTTGCGCGAGGATTGAGGACATGGCTGCTCCTTTCACTTCCTGTTATCCCTAGTACTATTGAGATGACCAGATTTCTTAATAAATTTTACAACAATCTTGTCTAGTGGTCTAGATGTCTTGACAAATCAAAGAAGAGAATGTACAGTATTTTACGTGGATTGATCAAGACATCAATAGCACATAGACAAGTTGATAGATTCCCTCTTCAGAAAGGAGCGTGAGTCACAGCAGAGAACAAACGGTATGGACTACTCTCGCCCTATTGGATTAATTCGCTTTCCTTCGTAACGTTGTCGTATCGTAGCAGCGTAACGGGCTTTCGGGGCCTGTTACATCACAGTGCTACCCTGGAGGTTATATACCCCCAGTTCAGTGGATCGAATATTTTATGGATCGGTGAAAAGATCCATTTATCCGATGTTTGGAGGTTTTGCATGTCTCCCAACTCTCGCTCATCGGTGCTTCAGAACAAAGTCAAGACCAGCACAGTCTTGTTCAGCCTCCTGCTCCTCTTCACACTGGCACTCGCGGCTTGTGGCGGTGGTACTAGCCAGCCGACGGCCACTCATAAATCTGTTCTCAGGGTTGCCGCCCAATCGAGTGACTTCACCCAGGCCGGCTTTAATCCCTATAACACCCACGCGGATGCAGGTATCGGTCTGTTATATGAGACGCTGTACTTTGTGAATGTCAATGGCGGTGGGTTCACCCCTTGGCTGGCAACGAGCTATCAATGGAATAGTGATAACACCCAGGTGACCTTCAACATTCGCCAGGGCGTAAAATGGAACGATGGACAGCCGTTCTCGGCGGATGATGTTGTGTTTACCTTCAACGCGATGAAGCAGTACCCGGCAGCAGACGTCCAGGGCGCCTGGACTTTTCTCAAAGATGTGAGCGCACCCGACGCCAATTCGGTTTTGATGACCTTCCAGAAGGCCTATCCACCTGCACTGGCCATCATCGCCGGGAAGGTGGTTATCATTCCGAAACATGTCTTTCAGAGCGTTGGTGACCCCACCCAGTACGTCTCCAGCAAGCCTGTGGGTACCGGCCCTTACGTGCTGACCAAACTCCAACCCGACCTGGCCGTCTTTGATAAGAATCCGAACTACTGGCAGCCTGTGAAAGTTGACGAAATCCGCTGGCCAGAGTACAAAGACAACACCACGCTAAGTCTGGCTCTGGCGCGGGGCGATGTCGACTGGGCTGGCTACTTCTCGGCAACGTTGCAGTCAGATTTCGTTAATAGGGACCCGGCGCACAACCACCTCTTCATGGATGCCGTCAACCTCTATTCAATCTGTGTGAACCAGAAGGACCCGGTGGTTGGTGGTCAGGCGGGCTTGCCGGTGCGCCTGGCTCTGAGTGCCGCCATTGACCGCAACTCAATCGCCCAGCAGGCTACGGCTGGCCTGGAACCCCCTGGCAGCCCAACTGGCCTGGTGCTCCCGACTCAGAAGAGCTGGCTGGACCCACAATTCGCGAACTTGCCGCTGGCCGCCGATGCCGCTAAGGCCCAGAAGTACTTGACCAATGCAGGCTACACTAAGGGTTCAGACGGCATCTTCCAGAAGAACGGCAAGCGCCTGTCTCTCACTCTGAGAAGCGTTGACAGCTATTCCGACTGGAATGCTGGTGCAAAGCTGATTGCGGACGAAGCGAAGGCCGCTGGCATCGAAATCAAGAACACGACTGTTGCTGAGAACGACTACTACACTCTGCGCGTGGATGGGAAGTATGACTATCAATTGATGTTCTGCGGTATGGTCGGTGGTCCCTCCCCATTCTACCTGTACAACACCTATCTCAATAGTTCTCAGATTGGCCTGAATAAGACCAATTTCGTGGCCTGGAATGATCCCCAGACCGACAAGCTGCTGAACCAGTTTGCCTCGACATCTGATACGACTGCACAACACCAGGCTATCCAGGGCATCCAGCAGATCTTTGTCGCGAATCAACCATTCATCCCATTGTGGACTGGCGCGGACTACGACGAGTACTCCACCAAAAACTTCACGGGATGGCCCGACCAGAGCAACCCGTATGCCAGTGGCAGCCCGAATACTGCCCCTGATTACGAGGTAGTGGTCCTGCACCTGCAGCCCGTCGCTTAGGTTAAAACACCGCGGAAACCTGGATTCGGCTTAGTCTGGTCAGGTGACGCATTCGGTGGGGATGATCAGTCTGATCATCTCCATTGGTCAACACAGATATCTAGTAATTACTTAGGTACTTAATTCTTCGCCTGCGGCGGCTCGCGTCTTTGTCCTGCGGGCTTGGCAGCCTGCGGCTGCCAAGCCCGCAGGACAAAACCTCTTGCGAACCACCGCAGGTGGTGAGGAGTCCTGAGTAAGTTACGATATCTATTATGCCCTATGCTTGTCTTTCCCGCCGAGGTGTGATACGCTTTTCAGCGGAACTACCGCAAAGACCTGGAAAGCTTCGGCCCAGAGGCACCTGGGGATGAGTCAGGAACAACTAATTGCGTACGTTGAATCATATTCACGTACAAGAAAGGTAGCAGTGACCAGATGCGTCACTTGATCCGTCGCTTTGTGTTCTACGCTTTCGCCGTCTGGGTAGCCGTTACCCTGGATTTTTTCATCCCGCGACTGGCTCCTGGTGATCCTGTCGCAGCAATTGTTGGTAAAATGTCTTTGAAAGGACACGTTACCCCTCAAATAAGGGCCACTCTCGCGGCTATGTTTGGCCTGGATACACGTGATCCTTTATGGGTTCAATACTTCAAGTATCTCGGCAATCTCTTACACGGCAACTTTGGGAATTCGCTGCAGTACTTCCCTACTCCTGTCAGCCAGATCATCGCGCAAAACATCTGGTGGTCAGTGATGTTGGGTGGAGTTGCTGTTATCATTAGTTTTGTATTTGGCTGCTTCATTGGCATTATCACTGCCTGGAAGCGTGGCACCGCGCTTGATAGTTTTCTTTCTCCTATGATGAATTTCCTGTCTGCTATTCCATACTTCTGGTTGGCGCTGCTCAGTATTTATGTGTTTGCCTATTCTCTGAACTGGTTTCCGCTATCTGGCGGCTACGATGAAGCGAATTTAAGTCCAGATTTTTCATTCGAATTTATCAGCAGTGTGGTATATTATGCTTTTCTGCCTGCCCTGACGCTGGTAGTCTCATCGCTGGCTGGTTGGATGTTGACGATGCGCAATTCGATGGTAACGACACTCTCAGAAGATTACGTGTTGATGGCGCGGGCCAAAGGGCTGAAAGAACGGCGTGTGATGTTCTGGTATGCAGCTCGTAATGCGGTGTTACCCAATATTACCGGTTTTGCTATTGCCTTTGGCACGATTGTCGGCGGTCAACTGTTGACGGAGATGGTGTTTTCATACCCTGGTATTGGCTATGCTCTCCTGCAGGCCGTGACCGGGCAAGACTATGCTATGGTACAGAGCATCTTCCTCATTATTACGTTAGCCGTGTTGGGAGCGAACTTCCTGGCAGATATGCTCTATACCTTCCTCGATCCTCGCGTGCGCCAGGAAAGGAGTATCTAAAATGGCCATTGATCAACGGGTCGATGTAGATGCCGTTGCGCTTGCACTTGTGCCGAGTAGGCCTCCCCATATTCGCATCGTCGGTGTCATAGTAGTCATCTGGAAAGCACTGACTACGAACCGCAAAGCTGCGGTTGGGAGCGCTATTGTTGGCTTCTTCATAGTGGTTGGACTCATTGGGCCGTTCTTTATGGCATATGACCCCAATGCGACATCGCACCTGTTCCTTGCTCCTCCTTCGTGGCAGCATTTGCTGGGGACAACGGTCGTCGGTGAGGATATCTTCAGCCAGTTGATCTATGGTACACGAACCAGCGTCTTCTGGGGTCTGGGAACCGGGTTGCTGTTGACAATCCTCTCCGTGCTGGTGGGCCTGGTGGCTGGCTACTCTAGCGGCTGGGTGGATGACGCGCTGACACTGTTGACCAATGTTTCGCTGGTGCTGCCTGCCCTGCCCCTGGCGATTGTGTTAGCAGCCTACTTCCCGCGCGGACCCTTGACGATCTCCCTGGTGATTGTGGGTACGAACTGGGCATGGCAGGCACGCGTCTTGCGAGCGCAAACACTGTCGGTGCGCAGCCGCGAGTTTGTAACAGCGGCGCGTGCGAGTGGCGAAAGCGCCTGGCGTATTGTCTTCTATGAGATTTTTCCCAATGAAATTGCACTGGTGGTAGCAGGCTTCGTCAGTACCACCATTTATGTCGTACTCGCCTGGGCCGGGCTGGAATTTCTGGGACTGGGCGATGGGACTATTCCCAGTTGGGGAGGCATGCTCTACTGGGCACAGCAAGCCGGTGCACTGGGACTCTGGTGGTGGTTTATTCCCCCTGGCGCCTGTATTGCCGTGCTTGGTGCAGGCCTATCTCTCATCAACTTCGGCATTGACGAGGTCGCAGACCCACGCCTGCACATTGAACCCGGTATGAAAAAGGCCATGAGAATGAAGAACACAGTAGTGAAAACGAAGGAAGCCGTGGCATAATGGGAACAAATCTAAGCAGAAGTACACTCCTCAAGGTCAGCCACCTCAGTGTAGATTACTACGCGGCCAGTGGTACTGTTCACGCGGTAGCCGATGTGAGTATAACATTGCAGCGCGGTGAGATACTCGGCCTGGCAGGCGAGAGCGGCAGCGGCAAATCGACTCTCGCCTATGCTATCACTCGCCTGCTGCGTCCACCTGCTGTTATTACACACGGCGAGGTGCTCTATCATCCACGTGAGGATGACAGAGTTATTTCGCGGACGCGTCTCTCAAGGAACGAAAGAGGCGAACGCAAGAATATCAATGATGCAGCAGCATCGATTGATATTTTGCAGCTATCACCAACGGAATTGCGCGCCTTTCGTTGGAACGAGATTTCCATCGTTTTCCAGAGCGCTATGAATTCGCTCAACCCGGTTATGAATATTGGCATGCAGATTATGGATGCGCTCCAGACACATCGCCCTGATATGGGGCCAGACAGCCGCAAACAGCGTGCCCTGGAACTGCTCAAGCTTGTCGGCATCAACGCCGACCGCCTGCGTAGCTATCCTCACGAACTAAGTGGAGGGATGCGGCAGCGTGCTGTCATCGCTATCGCTCTCGCGTTGAATCCAGACTTGATCATTATGGACGAGCCGACGACTGCCCTTGATGTCGTGGTGCAGCGCGAAATTCTCAACCTGGTGAGTGCGCTTTGCAAGGAATTCAACACCGCTTTGATCTTTATCACGCATGATCTCTCTCTACTGCTTGAACTCGCCGACAACATCGCTATTATGTACGCGGGGAAGGTGGTCGAAAAAACTACAAGTAAAGAACTCCACAATCATCCTCGCCATCCGTACAGCTACGGTCTGCTCCATTCCTTCCCGAGTTTACATGGGCCACGTAGCAAAATGACCGGTATCCCTGGCTCACCGCCAGATTTACGTAATTTACCACCGGGCTGCGCTTTTCATCCTCGCTGTCCCCTGGCCTTTAATCCTTGTAACACTGTTGTGCCGGTGCTTCTGTCACCCAATGTCGATCATCCCGGGCAGGTCGTTGCTTGCCATCTCTATGATTCCAGGTTCAGCGAGGAACCACCAGATACTTCAGTTCTGGCCGCGAAGTACGAGGCCCTGGTAGAAAGGAGCAGAACGTAATGGATATTCTCGAGCAGTCGACAACAATGCCAGGCACACAAGATCGGCCGGGAGCCATCCTGGAAGCGGAGCACCTGCGCAAATTTTTCCCTGTACGCAATTGGAATCCTCTAGGGCAAAAGCTGGCTGTACAGGCTGTTGAAGATGCTTCACTTGCTCTCTATCCCAGTCGTGCCACCGCCCTGGTAGGGGAGAGCGGGAGTGGCAAGACCACCGTTGCACGTATTTTAGCAGGTCTGTATGAACCTAGTGCCGGTACCATTCGCTTTCGTGGTGAGCCAATCAAGTTAATGGGCAGCCAGGTTCTACGACGGTACCGGCGTCATGTGCAACTGATTTTCCAGGATCCATTCTCCTCGCTCAATCCAGTGCATACAGTCCGCTATCATCTCTCTCGACCTTTGTATATTCATGGACATGCTCACAATGCCGCTCAAGAAACGCAGCAGGCACTGGCTCTGCTAAACCGGGTCAGTTTAAGTCCTGCTGAGCAGTTTATCCAGAAATACCCACACCAGCTCAGCGGCGGGCAGCGCCAGCGTGTCGCCATCGCACGCGCACTCGCGGCTAAGCCCGAAGTGCTCCTGGCCGATGAACCGGTTTCCATGCTGGATGTCTCCATCCGCCTGGATATTCTCAATCTACTGCTGCGCCTGAAAGAGGAAGAGCAGCTCGCGCTCCTCTTTATCACTCATGACATTGCCAGCGCGCGTTACTTTGCGGAGAATACTCAGGTGATGTACGCGGGCCAGATGGTCGAGGGAGGACCAAGCGAAGAGATTATCCAGCGACCCAAACATCCCTATACCCAATTGCTGCTCTCGGCCGCTCCAGACCCTGATCGACTCAGTCCAGATGACAAAAGCGCTGCTGCCCCTCCAGCGCGTGGAGAGATTCCCAGCCTCATTCATCCTCCCACAGGATGTCGCTTCCACCCGCGCTGCCCACACGCTATGCCGGTATGCAGACAGCGTTTTCCCAGGCGCACCGATCTTGGAGGTGGGCACTGGACACACTGCTTCCTGCACGGCGACGGGGAAAGTCAAACCGAATGATCTCATACCCACGCTTGCATAAGCGTCGGGCGGTGTAGGCCAAAGCACGCGAGGGCTGCTGGTGCCACACCGCTTGTGATAGCTTCGCACATGAGCTGGCCTAAACGCGTACCAAAAGGCATACCGTGCCCGGAGAAGCCACCAGCGACCCAGACGCCGGGCATACCTGGCGCACGGTCTGCAATAGGAAGATAATCCGGTGTGAAGGCCATTAACCCGGCCCATCTCTGCTGGACATGTAACCCGCCCAGTTGGGGAAAAAGCCGTGGAATAACTTGCTCCAGTGCCGCCTGCACCTCTGTAGTTGGCAGGCTCTGGCGGATACCAACATCCTGCCCTGGCGCAACCGCACGACATCCACCCAGCACAATAGAGCCATCTAGGGTTTGTTGCCAGTATTCTCCGGTAGGAGTTATAGCAACGGACATGCCTGTTTTGAATACCGGCGCGCTCTGTGCATAAGCAAGCGCTTGACCGCGCACCGGAGTAATCAATCCGGCGAAGGCAGGTACCAGCTCGCCTATCCAGGCATTGGTAGCTAGGATCACCGCGCCTGCATGCAGGTCGGCCTGAGGAGTACGAACGAGCGCACCCGAGCCGGCAGGCAACACCTGCATTACCGTTGCCACGCAGGCCCGCGCTCCATGACGTTGAGCCGCACCCACAAGCCCCTGCACCAGGCGAGCAGAGTGGACGAGGCCATTCTCTGGTATGAATTTTCCACCTGCTATCTCGGGTCCGAGTGGCGTGTCGATCAGAGCTTGCGCCTGCTCGCGATCAAGAAGAGTGGCAGCGAAGCCATCGGCCTGCAGGGCTGCCACGATCTCTGACTGGCCCGCGAGTTGATCTTCGCCCAATGCCAGGCTCAAGTGACCAGGTTCGCGATAGTCACAAGCGATGCACTCTTCGGCGAGCACCTGGCGGAGGAACGCGCGATTTTCGAGTGTCAGCGTCCAGATGGCACGCGCGGTTTCGTGACCAAGCCGCATGATTGCACCAGGATAGGCCTCGGCTGGACCAACTGAGACAATACCACCATTTCGCCCGGTTGCACCATAAGCAGGCGTCGTACGCTCAAGCAGCACGACCGCCAGCCCCTTTCGCGCAAGCCAGTAAGAGGTTGCAGCTCCCAATAGCCCGGCGCCGACAACAGCCACATCTGCTGTGGGCGGCAGGTCGGTGGAAAGTGTTACCTGGCTGCTGGTGTGCTGCCAGTACGATGCTGAATCCATGCTCTATCTCGCTTCACAAGACGCCTTCGATGTATCCCGGACGCATTGTTCGATGATCTTTACTAATACCCGCGCGCCACGAGCAGTATCTGCCAGGTCCATCACGCCATACCTATGTAGAAATAAGCTCCATCACCAAACAAATCTCAGGATGGTTTGGTCGCTTTGACCAGCTTTGTCATGACCCAGGCGTACCAGAAGCGCCAGTCAAGCATTTGTTGGGTCACATTGGTCATCCCCAGCTCACGCAGGTGTTCAGCGTAGCGGTGCGTCTCGCCAATGTCGGCGATGATCAGTCTGCCACCCGGTTTGAGAACGCGTACGGCTTCGTCCAGGGATTTATATCGATCTTCACGCTTCGGGATATTATGGATGGCAAGACTGGAGAGAACAAGATCAAAAGAGTTGTCGGCGAAGTAATCTCCCCGGCGCTGTGTGAGCCGCTGAGAGAACGTAGGAGAAGACTTTTCCATGCTCTGTTTCGCTCCTAAAAAAATACGCCAACCGGATTTTTCTTGGTGCTGCCTTACCTCATAGCTTATCACATATTTACTACTCTCTGCAGAGATCAACAAGGCAATCTGGATAAGGGACCATGGCATGAGGCTTTGGCTTTGCTTCTACAGCTTATCGCTACACAACAATAAGAAGTGTACCTTTTCATATGACGACTTCTCCTGTATTATAATGGCAAAACTTATGATGAAGTTGAGTAAATGGAGTATTGAACATGTCTATCCCTGCTCACCGTGTAGCGACATTTGGCACAACCATATTTACCGAAATCAATATGCTTGCGCAGCAGTACGAAGCGCTGAACCTGGGGCAAGGAAAGCCTGACTTCGACGCGCCAGCGGACGTAATCATGCACCTGGTACAGGCAGCGCAATCCGGGCAATATAACCAGTACGCGCCCGGCCCTGGAACCTCATCCCTGCGTCAGGCAGTTGCCGATCATGCAAAACGCTTTTATCAACTTGAGATCAGCCCGGCAAACGGAGTCATCGTCACTTCAGGGGCAACGGAAGGTATTTTTGCCGCCCTCCTGGGACTCGTTGACCCCGGTGATGAGGTGATTATCATCGAGCCGTATTACGATTCGTATCTGCCAGGCATCATCATGGCCAATGCGATACCGGTATTCGTGCCGTTGCATCCTCCATCCTGGACGTTCGATGCCGGTGAATTACGCGCTGCCTTCGGCAAAAAGACGCGCGCGCTGATCCTGAACACGCCACAAAACCCCAGCGGGCGTGTGTTTACGCACCAGGAATTGACTCTGATCGCAGAGCTATGCCGCGAATACGATGTGACGGTCATTGCCGATGAAGTGTACGAGCACCTGATCTTTGCTCCTGCACGGCATATTCCCATCGCCGCGCTGCCTGGCATGTTTGAGCGCACCGTTACGGTGAGCAGCGCCGGTAAGTTATTCAGCGCAACTGGCTGGAAGATCGGGTGGGTATATGGGCATCCCGACCTGGTAGAAGGCGTGGCGCGTGCCCACCAATTCATCACATTCGCGGTGCATCATCCATCGCAGGAGGCGATTGCCTACGCGCTCAACCTGCCGGACGCCTACTACGCGGGATTTCAGGCAATGTACGAGACGAAACGGCAGTTGATGATGTCTGCACTGGACGACGGCGGACTGAGATATGTTGCACCTGAAGGTACTTACTTCGTCCTGGCGGATTTCTCAGATGTGTTCGATGGCACACCGGTCGAGTTCACGCGCTATCTGATAAAAGAGATTGGCGTGGCCTGTATCCCGCCAGAGACATTTTATGGGCCGGAACATGCGCATATCGGGCGCAATTATGTGCGCTTTGCATTCTGTAAAAGCGACGAGTTGCTACAACAGGTGAAAGAACGGCTCACCAAACTTGGCAAGTGACCTCGCCATCGCTCCTCCTGGACATGATGACTGGGTAGGAGGAGACAAACCCTGCGTGATTCCTGACTTTCGGGATGCCAGCCGGGCCGTCTAGAGGCCAAACTGCTTCCAAGCTTGAAGGAAAGCGCATGACTCATTGCTGGCGAAGTGTCCAGAAACGGCGAGCGAAGCGATGCCGAGTCCGTACGGGCCGATTTATCGTGCCTTGGGTTGGGTGGTTTACCCGCCATTGAATTCACCAACAATATCCTTATGCAGTACCAACAGACCGCTGAGACCTGTAGTAGGATATCAAACTCAAAAACTCGTAGGCCACATTGGCCGCCAATAAAGCCGTGATCTGCGTTGGATCATAGGCGGGCAGCACTTCAACCATATCGAAAGCAATAAAATTCGCCCCGTGCACGCCGCGGAGCAGTTGCAGCGCCTCCCAACTACTACCCTCTCTAACAAAACCCTCTCACCTTGACGATAATAATAAATGGCACCTGTTTTGCCCGGCAAAACCATCCTATAAAATAAGCGCTCGTTTGCTTGCTAATATTGACCTATAGTGACAGAGATGCCGGCTGTTTTCGAGCGCCAGGACTCGTTTTTGGAAGGCTTCTACATAATAGACGTAGTTGGGCCGAGCAACCACAGAAGCATTGAAGAGCAAAGAAGTGGAGGCAAAGAAAGGTGTCTATCTATGGAACGTGGTAATAGTGATCACCCCCTGCTTGCAACGAAACTGGCCATTCCGGCAATCTCTCACAAGCGAGTTGTGCCCCGGCCGCGTTTGAACAGCAAGCTTGACGCTGGGATGTACGTACCATTTACCTTGATAACGGCACCTGCGGGCTTTGGCAAAACCACCCTGATCGGGACATGGATTCAGCAGCGTGAGACAACGGCGGCATGGGTCACGCTTGAGAGTAATGATGACGAACTGGTACTCTTCTGGCGCTATGTCGTCGCTTCCCTGGACAGGCTTCATCCTGTAATCGGCGAGCAGGTCCGGGCATGGCTGCAAGAACTGCGGCCTCCCAACATCGAGGCGATGCTCACTGTTCTGATCAATGCTCTCGTGGCGCTTCCGCATGATATGCTGCTTGTGCTCGATAACTACCATGTCATTACGGCGCCTTCTATTCAGCGCTCACTCGCGTTTCTGCTCGAGCACATGCCAGCACACTTTCACCTGATTATTGCCACCCGGGTCGATCCGCCTCTCCCCCTGGCGCGCTTTCGTATACGAGGGCAACTGGTCGAGCTGCGCACGGCTGAACTGCGCTTTACCGCGGATGAAGCGACAGCCTTTCTCCTACAAAGCACAGGCATTCCACTGGCAATTGAAGATATCGCAGCCCTCAACAGGTCAACCGAAGGCTGGGCAGCCGGGCTGCAACTGGCCGCGCTCTCCCTGCAAGGACGAGACGACCCGGCAGGTATTTCGAACTTTATCAAGACATTCACGGGCACATTCGCAGAGAGCCAGCCTCCTACCTGGACTGTTCTCCAAAACCGGGAGGATGTGCCGATTCAAAAGCTCAGTGAAAGAGAGCAAGAAGTACTCAATCTGATTGCCAGAGGACTTTCAAATCACGAGATCGCTCAAAAACTGGTGGTGACCGTGAGCACCATTAAGACGCATCTCAATAACATCTATGCGAAACTACATGTGCATACACGTTTGCAGGCCGTGACAAAAGCGTACGATGCAGGGGTACTCAGGAGAGGTGAAATAGATACTGAACCTCTCATATATTCGTACTTCCCCGGAAAGATACGCTAGTGATGTCATCCTTGATTTATTAGGCAGAAATGTAGGAGCGACCGCGTAGAGTGCCGATTTATCGAGCACGTGGTCGCCCTACTGACAGAGAATAACCCGCCGCAAGCTCCCATGGCTTCAGCCCGTGTAGATCCGAGTGGCGCGGAGGAAACGAACCCCAGTCGTTCGTAACGATTTCAGGATGCATATATGGTAATATACACGTCAGGATAGCAAAGCTTACCTGCACAGATAATTCTCACTGTGGCGACTACCAGAAGCATCTATGAACCTGCAACATCGCTCAACAACCATGGTTGACCACCCCGGCGCGCGCAACGGGTCGGAGGGACGCCTGCAAGGAGCGTGGCTTGTCCTTGCAAGAGCCTCGTGGGTGATCATTGCCTTGCTAGCCATCGGGCTGTTCGTTGCCGCCCTCCCGTCGTACTTTTTACTCTCTTGCTGCTTGTTTTCCCGGTCTCCATCGGTTTCGCCATCCTGCGCAATCGCTTGTGGGAGATCGACAGGCTGATCAGTCGTACGCTGGTCTATGGCACCGTGACGATCCTGTTAGGGCTCATCTATGCAGGGCTGGTCATCGGGTTCCAGGCTCTCCTGCGTGGATTCATCAGCCAGACGAACGATGTCGCTCTTGTCGCTTCCACGCTGGTGATTGTGGCCCTGTCCCAGCCCCTGCGCAGACGCATCCAGAGGGTCATTGACCGGCGCTTCTACCGTCGCAAGTATGATGCGGCACGCACACTGGCAGCTTTCAGCGCCCCGCTGCGCCAGGAGGTGAACCTGGAGCAGTTGAGCGAGCAGTTAGTGGCGGTGGTGCAGGAGACGATGCAGCCGGAGCGTGTCTCCCTGTGGTTGCGCCCGCCAGCCCGCCATGGAAACCATCGGATTCCACGGAAAGCCAATCCTCCTCTTCCCTCAGAGGGTGAAGCAGGAGCAGAAAGGTGATGGCTCGCCATGTGTTCAAGGGGATCAGTGCTCCAAGCGGCTTTGATCCCAATGCGAGCTGATTTCCCTTCACTTGTCCAGACAAGAGGAGTGGGCCGCCAGGTGCGAGTGCCAATATGTGTGAAGAGAACTCTGGCCAAGTGTGGAAAAGGGCGTGTCATCCCCGATGAGTGGGATGTGGAAAGCCCAACGCTGGTGCAAGACGGCAACTTTGTTTCTACCAGACAAAAAGGAAAAAAAGCTTGATGCAAGAGCAAGGGCAGAGCCTTATTAGAAAACATCAATTGACGGACACGGAACTCACGGAAATCGAACACCTCATGGACATCTGCAACACATATGAAGATCTCCATATGCGCTTCAGTTGGCTGCAGACACGTCCCCGGAGCGAAGAAACACATGATTTTCTCTACTACGAAGATGCTAAACTCGTGGGCTACCTGAACATAAGTAGCTATGGCACGCAAGAGAAAGAACTGCTCGGCATGGTCCACCCCGAGCATCGCCGCAGGGGCATCTTCCGCATCCTGCTCATGGCTGCAAGCGAGGAGTGTATGCGCAGCGGTGTACAGAAGCTGATCCTGGTCTGCGAGCACGCCTCTCGCTCAGGGCTGGCATTCGCCGCCTCCATCGGAGCGCATTACGATTTTTCAGAGCATGCAATGTTGCTGGAAGATTTTCAGGAAAGGCGCACTGCTGACGAGCGAGTTCACGTCCGGGAAGCAGGCGCCGGAGATTTCGAGGCGCTAGTCTCTATCATGGCTACTGACCTGGGTGATACCGAAGAGGCAAAGTTTTACGTGGCTCAGTTTTCACAGCGGCCAGGACAGCGCTTCTATCTTGGAACACTCAACGAGCAGTCAGCCGGTTGTCTCAGGCTGGACGAGATGGAAGACGAGGTCGGCATTTTTGGCTTTGTCGTACGACCCGAGTACCGGGGACGCGGCTACGGGAGGCAGATTTTAGAAGCAGCGATCCGCACCATTCACGCTGAAGGCGATAAAAGGATAACACTCGAGGTAGAAACGCACAATACCAACGCCATCGGATTGTACCATTCCTGCGGCTTCCAGGTGATAACTACCTACGACTACTACGCTTTCGAGCTTTGAAGATGCAGATCAGTATTGTTCTTTCCACAGGTAACAGGGCATTTTCTGCGTGGGAAGCCTCAAGGGGGTCACACGTCCAGTTTCGACCAGGTGATCCAGTCCCCCACATAGCTCCTCTCCATCAAGTCCAAGGTGCTTCGCTAAAACATGGGGTACTGCGTAGACCGCGCAGCGGAGGTAGATCAGTAGGAATTGCTCCAGCGCTTCTCCCCGCTCCAACCGTGAGGCGACGGCCACATGTTGTGGGTAACGCAGGTTCACCAGTGCGTGATACATGTCCTCTTCATCCTGGGAAAACACCTTGGCGAGCAATAGATGGTTCTCCAGTTCGGCGATTGCCCTGAGGTATGCAGCACGCTGAGGTTTGCCGGTCGGGAAGCCCGCCTGCTTGCGCAGGTCACCAGTACTGAGCACTCCGCCCGCCGTTTCCAGCGCCTGGGCGATACGATAAGCAGCAGTTGAAAGCTCTCCGTCATCGTAGAGCTCGTCCAGGGCACGCAGTTCGCCCCGCAGGCGAAGTACCGCGGGCAGCAGCTCCCAGCTAATCCAGGTTGGACGGCCGCGGACTAAAGATGTGTAGAAAGCCACTTCCTGGCGACCGAGGGTCCAGCGCCAGCCATAGACGTGGCCTGATTCACTATCCCAATCCGCTGTCACTTTAGTTGTTGTCGTACCAGTGTAGGCGTGCAGTAGATTCGCGACCTCAGGTGACGCGGGAAAGAGCGTTGCAATACCGGCGCGATCGATAAGGCGTGCCGCGGCCACGGGGTTGGGCGTACAGGTTTCCAGGGTCTGCCCCCAACGCTCACTGCGCCGGAGTTCTAGATATCGCTCATCCACTGTGAGCCAATCTCCTCTCAGAAGTACTGTATATAGTGCAGTATAAGGTAAAATGTGGTCAGAATCGGTCCTAATTTCACTTACTTGGCGCCAGGGGATGAGATGGCAGGTCTCAGGGCCTTCAAGCGATAATTGGTAAATAGGCTCAAGGTTCGACCAAAAGTGAGCGTGAACAGCTTGTGCGTCGAACCTTCAGCCCAAAAATGAAGGGATCAAGCAAGTTGCATCCCTTGACATCTTCGGCTATACTAGATGAGGTACAAACGAAACATTATCCTCCAGCGATGATGAAGAAGAGTAACCTGCCAGGGTAGCAGCGAGCCGGTAAAAGGTGCGAGATCGGCAATCCGCAACAGGCGAACGGCGCTTCGGAGTTGGATTACAATGAGTGGCTTCACGCACGTGAAGAAGCAGGGTGGAACCGCGCATGCCGCCGTAAGACGTAGTGGCCCCAGGCCTACGTAGGTGCATTCGTCCCTGGGCGTATTGGACGCCTGGGGATTTTTTATGAGGAGAAAACCACTCATGACACAGACAGAGGAAAAAACACAGGCTACTGGCACTCCAATGGTTCCAATTGAGAAGATCGTGTCTTTAAGCAAGAGGCGCGGCTTCGTCTACCCGAACTCCGAAATCTACGGCGGCGTCTCCGGCATCTACGACTTTGGGCCGCTGGGCGTTGAATTACGCAACAACATCCGGCGCTACTGGTGGTGGTCAATGGTGCAGACCAACGATAACGTGGTAGGGATCGAAGGCAGTATCATCACCCACCCGCGCGTGTGGGAGGCGAGCGGCCACGTCGAAAACTTTGTAGACCGGCTGGTAGACTGCAAGAACTGCAAGCGGCGCTTCCGTCAGGATCATTTGCCGGAAGAAAATCTGCTGAAAAACAAGTGCCCAGTCTGCGGCGGCGAACTTACGGAACCGCGCACCTTCAACCTGATGATGGAGACATATATCGGGGTGGTCGAGGGTGAACGTATGAAAACCTACCTGCGCGGTGAGGCGTGCCAGAACATCTACCTGGACTACGATAACGTATTGAAGTCCTCGCGCATGCAAATCCCCTTCGGCATCTGCCAGATTGGGAAGGCTTTCCGCAACGAGGTCACACCGGGTAATTTCTTGTTCCGGCAGCGCGAGTTCGAGCAGTGGGACCTGCAATTCTTCGTCCATCCAGGCGAGATGCAGCAGTGGTTTGACTACTGGAAGCAGTTCCGTTTCGAGTGGTACAAGGGCATCATCAACCACAAGGATCGCCTGCGCTTCCGCGCGCACGGCCCTGACGAGCTGGCGCACTACGCGAAACAGGCGTTTGATATCGAGTACCAGACGGTGCTGGGTTGGCAAGAATGGGAAGGCATCCACTGGCGACAGGACTGGGATCTTTCGCGTCACAGCCAGTTCAGCGGCCAGGACCTGAGCTACACAGACCCGGAAACGAAGGAGAGGTACATTCCCTGGATCGTCGAGACTTCCGGGGGCGTGGACCGTACGTTCCTGAACCTGCTGCTCGACGCTTACGAGGAGGAGCCAGACCCGGCTGGCAAGGAGTCGCGCACAGTGCTGCGCCTGCATCCATGGCTTGCTCCAGTCAAAGTGGCAGTGCTGCCGCTGCAAAAGAACAAAGAGGAACTGGTAACGACGGCCAGGGATATTCACAAGAAGCTGCGCCGCTTGATGGTTTCGCAGTACGATGATATAGCTAATATCGGTCGCCGCTACCGGCGCCAGGATGAGATTGGTACACCTTTCTGCGTCACGGTCGATTTCCAGACGCTCGATGACAAAACGGTGACCGTGCGCGAACGTGACGGCATGACGCAGGTACGTGTGGCCATCGACGAGTTGCCAATGTACCTGCAAGAACGCGTGACCTGGAAGTAACCACTCCCTAAGGCTGAAGAACAGAGGAGAACCCTGTCTGGGCGTTGCTGATACTCTGCCGCGCCGGTACTCTGCCGCCCCTAAGGCTGAAGAACAGAGGAGAACCCTGTCTGGGGGACAGGTAATGGGGCTGCGCCCCAGCCTCCCTCTCTGCCTCGCCGCCGACGACCTTCAAATGAACAGCAGGGATGCAAGGGGTTGCACCCCTTGCCTGGGGTCTGGGGCTGCGCCCCAGCCTCCCTCTCTGCCTCGCCGCCGCAGGCGGCCTTTCCCATGAAAACTAGCCCCATTAGTTATTTGAGTTTGCGCAGGACTTCGAAGAGGTCCTCGTTATCAGGCATATCGCCGGGAGAATTCAACACCTCGATATAGCGAATAATGCCTTCCTTGTCGATCACAAAGACCGCCCGATTGGACATACCCAGCGGGTGGCGAACGCCGTAAAGATCAACCACTTTGCCCTGGGGGTAGAAATCGGAGAGAAGCGGGAACGAGGTATGCATGGAGCTAGCCCAGGCATTCAAAGAATAGTGGCTATCCAGGCTTATGCTCACTACCCCGGTATCAAAGCCTTTGAAGCGGTCCAGTTCCGCCTCATACGAAGGAAGCTGCGTAGAGCAAACGCCGCTGAAAGCGAAGGGAACAAAGGCAAGTACAACGTTTTTCTTGCCGCGAAAATCACTAAGATGCCAGTCTTCTCTGTTTGCAGTTTTCAGAGTGAAATCTGGCGCAGCGTCTCCAACTTTCAAGGTCGCTGTCTCCGCACGGCTATTGCTGTTCATAAAGACTCCGTTCTGGATACCCGCACGCCTTCAGGCGGTAGCGCCTGTACGTGGGTAGTTACAAGCCGATCCCGTTCACGGGATGGGTACTTGACTTGTGTACATCCTTCCTAAGAGTATATCTGCTCCCCATCACGCTCGCTTGCTCGCGCCTGCGGCGCTCGCCTGATGGAGGATGTGGTGTGCAACAGGCGCCAAGGCCTGTTGCACACCACATCCTCCATTGTCTGCGCGGCCTGTCCGCGTGAGCACCCGGCGAGCGAGGGCGAAGCCTCTGAGAATCAAATACGCTCTAAAAAAATATGTCTTTGGCGTGCCGGTAGTCAGGACTGTCAAGCGTTACCTGCCCCACTCGCCAATCGTCTTGGAATGTGCTAAGAAGCAAGAAAATAGTATACTTCTTCATACAGTACATGTTCTAATACGCTTCAATGTTACTGCGAGGACTTTGCGCCTTGCAGTTCACTATTGAATTTCCGGCGAGTTGAGAAGCTTTCAACTAATTAGTATCGGTGCAATCAATTTTTGATATTCAGATAGGAAACTGTAAGCATGTCTTTGTTGCAGGAACGCGTAGTCAAGGCACAGAAACGGCTTGCTGCATGGCAGGAGATCCTGCTAGCTCGCCGGGGATTGGTGGCTTATATACCAATAGTAGTGGCAACCATCCTGCTGTTCTACGGGGCATCCTGGCAATTTTTCGGACTGTTATCAGACGCGGCACGTTATCAGTGCTATGCACTCACCTTCTGGCACGGCGGAGCCGCGATGAAGCAGTTACCTGTGGTGCAATGCAGGTTCCTTCCGCCCGAAATGTCGATACAACCACCACTGCGTATATTGCCGCTTGAATACCCGCCACTGACGGTCTTACTGTTCTCCCTGGGCCTGTTTGCGCCAACCGCTGATTATCAAGTACTTTTCGCTTGCTGGATGGCACTCACCGCTATTTTCATCTACTGCTTGCTGCAGCGCTATGGACCACGTGGCGCGGCCCTGACATTCGCACTTTACGTGGCGATTGGTGGATGGACGACGGCAGTGGGACGCTTCGACCTCGTTCCCGCGGCACTTACCCTCGTCTGTATTATCGCAGCCGAGCGCAGGCGCTGGACACTTGCATATATTGCCCTGGCCTTTGGTGTCTTACTAAAACTCTACCCACTCCTCCTCTTCCCACCACTGCTTATTGCAGAACAGCAGGACATGGGCCGGCTCCGCGTCCCACCCCCGGCGATGACACTTAAGACTGCACTGCTAGAACTCGCTGTTAGCATATATGAAGTGCGCAACTGGCGATGGAAGAATAGCTTGATCTTCTTCGGTGTACTCGTGGCAGTAACCGGTGCATTCGCGCTGTTCAACTTCCAGGGAGCCATCGGAAATCAACTGAGCTATTTTGCAGGTCGGCCTATTCAGATCGAGGCGACCGGCAGTGCATTGCTGTGGATGGCAGCGCAGTTTGAGATTTTTGTGCACACAGAGTATTCCTATGGCTCGCTGAACCTGGTCGGAGCGCTCGGTGGCGTTGTTTCATTGCTATGTATGATGTTCTTCGTACTTGGCTATGCGTATACGATCTGGCTGCAATGGCGCGGCAAACTCGACATCGTGCAGGCAAGTATCGCGGTTCTACTCGTCTTCATCGCCACGGGCAAAGTCTTCAGCCCGCAATATTTGATGTGGATTATGCCTCTACTAGCCTATAGTAATGCCCTCGATGGTCTCTGGCTACTTTGCTGGGGACTTATTTCACTACTGTCAACGGTTATCTATCCGTACCTGTACCATCGTACGAACATCATCACGCTTGTCCCCCTGGTCCCAGGTTTCATCGAAACGACGGTGGCGCGCAACGCGTTGTTCGTGCTGGTGACGCTTTCCTACCTCTTTAACTGGTTCCTGGCCCGCCAGCGTACACCCATCATTCTCAAATCAGAAGCACAGCCTGCAAGTGAGCCAGCAAAAGCACCGGACGTGGAACCATGGCAGGGGCAAGTCCTGCCACTCCCATGAGACGGCATTACTTCACCCTTCCGCCTCCAACAGTCGCTTCAGCAGATCGAAACTGCTTTCCACCTCTTGCTTCATACTACTTGCAAGCATACTTCCGCTCAGCTTGAAGAAACCTTTCGCCTCGATTACTAGCTCGTACATGAGCCGTGTAGCATTGTCCAGTGGTTTGAAGAAGACACTGCCATGATAGGGGAATGGACCCGACATGCTTTCGAAACTCACCTGTGTATTCGGCTCCAGTTCGGTAATCTTATAGGCCGATTCTATCTTGTACCCAATGAAGGTACGTACATCAGTGACTCGCATCCCCTCCTGGGCAGGCCCCTCGGGGGTAACCCGGGTTTCCAGGATGGTAGGTTGCCACTTGGCAGCGTTCCTGTAGTCGGTTATATAGGCGAACACCTTCTCGACGGGTCGATTGATGATGACGGATTGCTGAACTCTCGTTGACATGCAATGTCCTCCATAGCGCTAAAGAGATCGAAGGAATGGCTTTAGCCGGCGACACAAAAAAACTTACGCCATCAGCATGCTACATATGCTAATGCTATTGTAGCCAGTACGCGTCGCCTGATCGTTACGAGAAGTGTTACGAGTAGGTGACTTGCTAGTACTTTTCGTTCATGTCCCCACCATCGTCGAGAAATATAGTGACTTGCGCCGATCCTGAGCGCCTGCTCTTCAGCTTGCTCTGACGAGCGCCCTTTGCTATAATGCGCCATATATTTGAGCAGCAGTTTGTACATCGTTTTGAGGGATAGCATGCAACAAGTAACCGGTATTCTCTCCCCTGGGGCCATCGTGCAAGATCGTTATGTGGTGGAAGAGTTACTCGGTCGGGGCGGTTTCGGAGCTGTCTACCGCGTGAGAGATCAGCATGCTCCAGAACAGATCTTTGCAATCAAGGAGGTAGTTGACCCGAGCGAGCAAGACCGGGATCGGCTCACCCACGAATGGCAGCTGCTCCAGCAGCTTCATCACCCGGCGCTTCCCCGTGTCTATCGCGTGTTCGACGGCGAGCAAGGTGATCGGGCCTATCTGCTCATGGAATATATCGAAGGAACGAACCTGGAAATCCTGCGCCGCCAGCAGCCGGAGAAGAGCTTTTCGCTATCCGAGGTTTTCGTCATCATGGCGCCTATCATCGATGCCCTGGCCTACCTGCATCGCCAGCAGCCACCTATCATCCACCGCGACATGAAGCCAGCCAACATCATCCTGACAACCACAGGTGACAAGGCCGTGTTGGTCGATTTCGGCATCGCCAAGGAATATGACCCGGATGGCACCACAACAACGCTTCGCCATTGTTCACCCGGCTATGGAGCACCGGAACAATATAGCACGGGAACCGATACCCGCACCGATATCTATGGACTCGGCGCAACAGTGTACACCCTCGTAACGGGACTTGTTCCCGCTGATGCCCTCCACCGTATGACACGCCTGGGGAACACGGGAATAGATCCTCTGGAGCCAGTGCACCAGATCGTGCCGGCGATTCCCACGTTTGTCGCCGCAGCCATCCACCGCGCTTTATCGCTGCGCAGCGCTGACCGCTTCCCGGCAGTCGAACAGTTCTGGCAGGCATTACATGTCCCGCAGCCACCGCCCGTGCTGCTTAGTTCCCCAACGATGTTTGCTGAACCGTCCGCTGCCACACTGCAAGTGGGAAGAGGGAGTCCCGTTGCCTTCTCGCAAAAGCGCCTCCCATCCTTCCGTTCCAGGAGCCTGGGCTTATTGCTCGTCGTCTTACTTGTACTCGGCAGTGGCCTGGGTCTCGGGATAGGTTTCTGGTCTGCTGTTGCAAGTCACCCGGGCTCCACTTCACCGCTGACACCACAGCACACGGCCACCGCTGCCCCTGCCACGCCTGGCCCGGAGAAGGTCCTCCCTACATCTACGCCGGGCAATCCGAACCCTGAACATCATGGAGGGCATAAGAAGCACCATAAT
>WNFX01000276.1_pt1 | contig 47136 bp, 47 predicted proteins | sample 5400111 | NCBI WGS metagenome assembly WNFX01 (sample SAMN13153363, study PRJNA577476) | soil metagenome | isolation source: 40 cm soil or saprolite under grassland replicate 1 | place: USA:California | collected 2016-06-15
TCAAGCTCGTGCTCAGCATCGCTTGCGCTCCCTGCAAGAACGCAAGTCCCGCACCGCTGCTCTCGCCGCTCCCTAGCTCTACGATGTCCTGACCGAACTCACCTGACGATGTGGGTAATCCATACACCCCCTCCCTGCCCCGCCGCCACCCCTTGTCCCTACTGTTACATCGTTACGTGAATTGTATTGATCCTTGCGGTCGCCCTGCATACTACTCATCAGCGCTTCCGGCGGCTAACGATCCAGGCGAAGGGGACGCGCCAGATCTGCAGGAAGATGGCATTTGTAACCAGTGTGATGAGGGCGAAGGTCACGGGCGGAATCTCTTGTCGGGTGATGCCGCGCAGGAGCAGACCCACAGGCCACGCCGCCAGCCACGCCAGCACGGTACGCAGCGACATCTTGCCCACCTGGCTGGTAACGCTACGGCGAAATGCACCGACGAAGGGCGAGACGAGGAACCAGCCGATCGCAAAGGGCGCGGCGGTTATCAGGACCGCCGACAGCGTCAACGACTCTTTGTGACTGCGCATACCAATGAAGGCAAAGACGATGAAGACGATAGCGTCACCAATAGCGAGCAGCGCGATGCGGCCCGCGCCTGAGCCGCGCGCTGGCGTCTCGGGAGACGAGACAGCCTCAGACGTTCTTTCTTTAATATCCATAGACTTATCGCTCCTCGTGGCTGTGTGTTTCAGGTGACTTCTCCGCGTCCCACGTAGAGGACTCCTGTGAGCGTCCGCGCTCCTGCTGCTCGCGCACCAGTTCGGTCGCGGCGGCAAGCTCGGTTTGCACACCACGGATGCGCATAGTAAGAAACGCGAGATAGACGAACAGGCCAACCCACGCGATGGCATAGGCCGCGACAAGATAAGTAACTCCTTGCATAGATCTATCCTTTTCCGTTATTCATCAAGTCCGTATTCGACGCTGGCGCGCAGGCGCTGGGCCTGCGCCTGGAGTTTCTGCAGATTATAGAGCTGCACCATCAGGAAACAGTAGAACAGGGTGAATGTGGTCAGCGCGACCATCAGGGTCAACACGACGGACGCGGGCAGGTCTCCATCCGCCACCTCGGGGCCTGGATGGAGCGTGCGCCACCACTGCACCGACAGGTAGATGATAGGAACGTCGATGACGCCGACGATCGCCAGCACTGCGCCGGCATAGGCACTGCTGGCACTGCGTCCCATGTAGCTACGCAACATAATGTAGGCGATATACATAAACCACAGGACCAGCACAGCCGTTAGCTTGGGGTCCCATGTCCACCACGTGCCCCAGGTCATCTTGCCCCAGATGGAGCCCAGGATGATCGCCAGCGTGATAAAGACCGCGCCGGACTCAGCGGCGGCGCGCGCAACCCAGTCCCAGCGCTCGTCCTTCTTAATCAGATAGGCAATGCCGGTCACCGCAACGATCACAAAGGCGAGCATGCCGATCCAGGCCATCGGGACATGAAAGTAGAAGATGCGCTGTACGTCTCCCTGGACAGCTTCGGTCGGGGCATACAGAAAAATCATCCACAAAGAGATCATCATGCCGATAAATGAAAGCGCGCCCAGTACCAGGGATGCCACCGGCACGCCCGCGCGCGGTGGCGCTTTCGTGCTCTGCTGTTCGATGCGCGTCTCGCGCTTTGCCAGGGCCATAGTATATTCTCCTTTTTATTCCTCACAGGGCCTCTACTCCTCGATAACATATTGAAACAGGAGCGTCGCAAGGCTCAAAAAAATTATATCAAACGCGATAATGAGTCCCAGCCACGGCGGCTCGTTCGCTCCCGGCGCGAGCAGGGAGCCGGTGGCGCGCACCGCTGCTATGACGATCGGTACGATCAAAGGAAAGACCAGTAATGGCAGCAGCAGCTCGCGGGCGCGCGTGGCGGCGGCCATCGCTGAGAATAGCGTCCCGATTGTAGCGACGCCCAACGTGCCGAGAAGCACAATCGGGATGAGCTGCCCCACAAAGAGCGGCACATCGAAGAGCGCGGCGAAGATGGGCAGGGCCACGATCTCTACCACTCCGATAAATAGCAAATTTCCTAGCAGTTTCGCAAGATAGATTGCCTTGCGGTCGACTGGGCAGAGCAGCAGGCGGTCCATTGAGCCAGAATCTTGCTCGGCGGCTATCGTGCGTCCCAGGCCAAGCAGGCTGGCGAAGATGAAAGCGACCCACAGCGCGCCCGGTACGACGGCGGCCTTGTTGTCCACGCGCAGATCGAAGGCGAAGTTGAAGATGACCAGCACTAGCAGTGCGAACATGCCCATACTGATCCAGGTCTGCTTGCTGCGCAGTTCGCTGCGTATATCCTTCTCCAGGATCGCTCCCACCTGGATAAAAAAGATGCGCGCTGTACTCATGGCATTACCCCCTGGTAGACGCGCTGCAAGGAGTCCAGGTCCAGGCCCGCGCTCTTCTGCGAAAAGACGATACGGCCAGCGTCGAGAATAACCACGCGATCGGCGAGCGCCAGGGCACGATCGAGCTGGTGCGTCGTGAAAAGAACACAGCCACCCTGCCCTGCGTGCTCGGTCAAAAGCGCATCGACAAGCTCGTGTCCCTGCTGGTCCAGGCCAGTATCGGGCTCATCGAGCAGGAGCAGACGGGGCGAATGCAAAAGGGCACGCGCCCAGGCGAGGCGCTGCACCTGTCCGCGCGAAAACGTACCGACGCGCTCATGCATGCGTCGCTCCATGCCAACGTGCTGCAAGAGGGCAACGGCGCGCTCACGTCCGTGTTTCACCGCGTACATGCGCGCAAAGAAGAGCAGGTTCTCCAGGGCTGTCAGTTCCGGGTAGAGATAGGGCTGGTGCGCGACGATGCCGACCAGGGCGCGCACCTGTTGGGCTTGCTGGACGCTATCGAGGCTCAGGATCGAGACGGTTCCGGTGTCGGGCCGCGTCAGGCAGGCGAGGATGCGTAGCAGCGTTGTCTTGCCGACACCGTTGGCTCCCAGCAAGGCGACGCGCTCACCTTGCCACACATCCAGGTTGATACCGCGCAGGACAGGTTTCAGGGTAAAGCTTTTCTTGAGGTCGCGGATCTGCACCATGCGGATTTCATTGGGAGCGTCGGGTATGGCAGCGGATAATTTGTTACCATCGGATGTTGAAGGGCGGGGCGATGAATCGCAGGACGCGATAAATCGAGTCCCTACGGGGGCTGGGGTATGGTTGAAGGGCAGACCGTTCATTTCCGGGTTGCCTCCTGCTCGCTCATGAAGGTGCGCAGGCGAGCCTTCGCGCGGGCACGGCGCTCTTGATAGACGGCTTTGCTCAGTTTGCCGTCTTCATACGCCTTATCCAGATCGAGGAGTTCCTGCATCAGCTCCTGTTTGCGATCTTCGGGATGGGACCTCCTGGCGGATCTCTTCTCGTCCCGCCGCCCTTTGCCAGAGCGTTTGCTATGCGTGCGCCGCTTCTTGTGATCCTGCAGGCGCGATAGGACCGAGGCGGTAACGATAATGGCTAGCAGGATTAGAATGCCCACGACCAGCCAGACGTACTTGAGATTGAGCAACGACGACGAGCTGGATGGGGAGGGCAGTCCCTCAAAGTTTACGTGTACCTCTTGATTGGTGAGCAGTTCGCTGCCTTTGAAGAGCTGGTAGGGATGATCGTTCGCCGTCTCAATGCCCTGTGGCGTCAGCGAGCCCGAACTGGCGTGGATAGAGGGCGCAACCATAAAGGAGAGGTCCACCGTCGGATACTGCGCGTCGTACTTGAAGTCGTAGACCGACGAGGTGTAGGGAACCTCAAACGAGAAGGCGAACTCGCTCTGGCCCGGCGGGACGGCTGCATTGGTCGCGAAGCCGCCATTCACCTGGATCGACTTGTAGCCGGAAAAACCCGAGTCGAGGCTGATGGCGCGCGCGTTCTTCGGTAGCGAGAAGAGCAGCGCGTTGGGCTTGCCCTGGCTATCATCGAGCGAACCAACATAAGATTGCAGGCCCAGATTCTGGAAGACGAACAGTGCGGAGACCGTGAACATAGACTTCTGGGCGTCCGGCTCCTGGATAAGCACGGTGGAGCGGAGGATCGCCAGGTTGTGCGTGCTGCTGGTAGCGTCGAAGACGGTCAGGTCTACCTGCTGCGTGGGCTTTTTAGCGAGCGTGACGATATCGGAGATGTATTGAGCGCCCTGGTAGTTGATATAGGTCGCGTAGCTGATGGCGCTATCGGTCGCCAGATTGGAAAAGGTGTAAGAGCCGTGCGCATCGGTCGTCGTGATCTGAAGATCACGCGCGCTTCCGTCCTGCGACATCTGCAAGGTCACAGCCTGTCCCGACACGAGTGCGTTCTTGTGAGAGCCATTCAGCAGATGTCCGCTGATACGCCCGGTGCCGCCGACGATAGTATGCGCCGAGGCGCTGGCAAACGGAAACAGCGACGCGACGAGGGCGAGAGCGAGGGCGAGGGCGATGAGACCAATCAGCGCAGGGCGACCATCACGCGCAGGGCGACGGAGTGCCACTCTTTGAGATGAATAATGTTCACCGCGCCTCATCATCATTTCCCTGTTCCTTCATCTTGCGCAACTGCTCTTCGATCTCATCATCCAGTTCCTGCTCGTGCTCGTAGCGGGAACGCAACGAGGCAAGCGCGCGGCGCATATAGCGCTCGCGCAGTGCTTTATAGTCAGGCTCGGCGATATTGCCAAGCTGGAAATCAAGCTCGACCTCCTGCAAGGCATTGCGGGCCGCCAGTTCGCGCTCGACGGGGGCGACAGTTCCCTCGTCCCCCACCGGTGCGCCTGCCGGTTCGACGGAGCGCTGGCGGAACAGCGGATAGAGCACGAAGGCCAGCCCCAGGATGCCCAGCGCGAGCGCGACACCAATCGACATGAACATCAGCGCCCCTCCATACCCAGGTGGCGGAACAGCGGATCTTCGTCCGCCAGTTCCTGCTCAAGCTGCGCGCGATACTGCTCCAGTTCGGCATCATCGATGCCCACCTGCTCATCCTCATTCGTGCTTCCAGGGACCGCAGAGCGCCACTCGCGCAGGGTCAAGAATAGCAGCCCGGTTCCTCCCAGCAGGAGCACGATCGGCACCAGCCAGGCCAGCAGCGTAAAGCCCTGCCACTGCGGCGTCCACACAATCCCCTGCCCGTAGCTATTCACAAAGTACTGAACGACCTCTTGCTCCGACTTGCCCGCCTGCAACTGCGCACGGATAGAGCCGCGCATCTGCTGGGCGATCAGAGACGGCGAGTCGGCCACCGATTCGCCCTGGCACACGGGACACTTCAACTGCGCCCCGACCTCCTGCACACGCTGATCGAGCGTCTTGTGGGCCGCGGAGTTCAGCGACATAAACGACCAGAGCGGCGCCACCAGGACGACGATGGATAGCAGCAAGAATAGCGCGCCTCTCTGCCTCATACGATAACCCCCTCGTCCTCTAAGCTCGCCGGCTTCGGCGGCTCAAGCGCCACGGGAGCGGGCCTCGTGGCAGTTGCCGCCACGCGCCGCGGCCACCAGCAGATCACGCCGCCCAGGAGCATCACCACAGCGCCAAACCAGACAAGCGGCACCAGCGGATTGACGAAGACGCGGATCGTCGCCTGCGTATTGCCGCTCCAATCGTCCAGATAGACATAAAGGTCGGTCAGGCCAAAAGTCGTGATCGAGATCAGGCTGGCAGGCTGATTGCCGAAATTGTGGTACATCGTGCGGCCCGGATAGATGTAGCGCTGCAACTGACCATCGTGCCAGATCTGCACCTGCGACACCACCGTCTCGGAATCGCTCTGGTTCATATCGATATTGCCAAAGTAGACGAAACGATAGCCCGCAATGCTCATCTCCTGCCCCGACTTCAGCACGCTATCCTGCTGGAGCTGGAAGAAGTGCGAGCCAATGATACCGACCACCAGCAAGACCATCCCCAGGTGCACCAGGTAGCCGCCGTAGCGTTGCCGGTAGCGCTCAAAGAGCATATACAGGGCGAAGATGTAGTTCTCGCCGTGCTTGTGACGCACACGCACGCCGCGCCAGAGCTCGTAGATGATCGTGCCAGCCGTAAAGGCGCAGATAGCGAAGCCGATATTAGCCGTCACATCGGTCACGCCCGCGAGCGGCAGGACGATCGCGCACAGGGCCGCGCCGACAGCGGGCACACACAGATTGCGCCACAGCGCACGCGTTGAAGTGCGGCGCCACGCCAGCAGAGGACCGATTCCCATAGCCAGCATCAGGACGATCAGCAACGGACTGATCACCTGCGTATAGAACGGCGGCCCCACCGTTATCGCCTGGCCCCGGAACGCCGCCGATATCAGCGGAAAGATCGTGCCCCACAGTGTCGCAAACGCGATGCCGACCAGGAGCAGATTGTTCAGCAGGAAGACGCCCTCGCGCGAGACGACCGAATCGAACTCCTGCTCCGGACGCAGCTTCGGCAGGCGGAACAGGAAGACGCCACTGGAGAAGGCAATGACGATTACCAGGAAAACCAGGAAGTAGCCGCCGATATCAGAGTAGGCAAACGAGTGGACGGAGCTGATCACGCCGCTGCGCACCTCGAAAGTGCCGAAGATCGAGAGCGCGAAAGAGGCAATCACCAGGCAGAGGTTCCAGACTTTGAGCGTGCCCCGGCGCTCCTGCACCATCGTCGAATGCAGGAACGCAGTCGCCGTCAGCCAGGGCAGGAGGGCCGCGTTCTCAACCGGGTCCCAACTCCAATACCCGCCCCAGCCCAGCACGTGATAGGCCCACCACGCGCCCAGCGTGAGGCCCGCTGTCTGAATGGCCCACGACGCCAGCGTCCAGCGTCGGATCGCGCGCAACCAGTCGTTATTCAGATGACCCGCAATCAGCGCCGCCATCGCGAAGGCGAAGGGAACCGAGAAGCTCATGTAGCCCATCAGCAGCGTCGGCGGGTGCACCAGCATGCCGGGGTCCATCAGCAGCGGATTCAGGCCCGTGCCGTCGAGAGGCGCGATCGGCAGGCGCACAAAGGGACTGGAGATCGTCGTGAGCATGAGCAGAAAGAATACCTGAATGCCCATCAGCGTCGCCACAATGTAAGGAACCAGGGCGGCGGGCGCGCGCCTCGACGTAAAGACGAAGATAGCAGTGAAGACCGAGAGCATCAACGACCAGTAGAGCAGCGAGCCCTCCTGACCGCCATAGAACGCTGCCGCTGTATAGTACCAGGGCATGCTCAGGCTCGATTGCTCCGCCACATAGCGCACCCCAAAGTCATGCGTCAGGAACGAAACGACCAGCGCCGCCGAGGCCAGCAGCAAAAAGAACGTCACCGTCAGCGCACCGCGCAGCGCGCTCACAATGAGCAGCGGCATATTGCGCCTCGCCCCTAGAACGGCGGCAAAGATCGTATACAGGGCAAAGCCTGCTGCGAGGATAAGAGCAATAGTGCCAGGATCTGAAAAATACACGATACTTCCCTATTTCGACGTCGGAGTCGCGGACTGAAATTTCGACGGACATTTAGCGAGCAGCGTCTGCGCCTTGAACGGTCCCTGCCCCGTGTAGTGACCCTCTACGACAACCTGGATGCCGGGCCGAAAGATATCCGGCACAATACCGGTATATGCCACGGGCAGCGACTGCTTCCCATCGGAGATCGTAAAGGTGATCAGTTGCTGTGCGTCGTTACGGACAACCGAGCCAGCCTCCACACCACCGGCCACGCGCACCGATTGTGCCATGCAGGTTGTACAATGCTTTAGCTCCGGGACGGTCATGTAGTAGACCGCATTGGCCTGCGTATTGGCGAACACCAAATAGAGCACGGCCCCCAAAATAGCAATGCCAGCCAGGATAAAACTGAGCGGGAACCGTCGCCTCTTCGGCGTAGTAATAGCAGCCTGCACGATAACGACCTCCAATTATGTATAGCGCGTCCATCCCTATTTTAACGAGGCGCCGCCTCGAAGAGACTATTCAACACAGCGCCCAACAAGAACACAAATAAGCCCAGGGCCAGCATCAACTGCGGAGCCAGCTTCGACAGACGCGTCGAACGCTTCGCCAGGCGGCGCACATTGCTCTGCGCCATGTAGAACGCCAGGACAAACATCACTAGCGCGGCGGCAATCTTCAAGCCCAGCACCACCAGGTAAGGCACGCCAAGCATCGTCTGCGTCAGGCGATCAAAGACCAGGTAGCCACCGCTGAGCAGCAGCACCCCTACGCAGATATTCACCATGCCCCTGAACAGCTCAGCTATCTTAGCAGCAATCACGGGAGCAGGTCCGCCAATCTTCAACGCCGGTATCACCACCATGAGATAGAACAGGCTACCCCCTACCCAGGCCGCTCCGGCCAGCGTATGGGCGGTGCGCATCACCACGCGAATCTCTAACATCTCTCTGTCGCTACTTCGGCGAAGTTGACAGCTTCGCCATCTCAAGTTGCCATCCCTTACTGGTCAATGGAGCGATCCACTTCGCCACAACGACGCCATCCTTATTGATAAATACAGTCTCAGGCGTGCCCGTCACGCCATAATCGGTCGTCGTCGTGCTGCCCAGGCTATCCTGCACATTGGGATACGTGATGTTGTGCTGGCGCAGAAAACTCTGCGCGGCGCTGATGCTCTCCGGCTCATCGATGCCGATAAAAACTACTCCCTGCGACTTCATATGCGACCAGGAGCTCTGCAAGAAAGGCATCTCCGCCGTACAGGGTTCGCACGTCGATGACCAGAAGTTCAGCACCATCGCCTTCCCCTTGAAGTCCGACAGGCGCAGCTTCGCGCCGCTTCCATTGAGTGTGGACAGGGTGAAGTCGGGCGCGGACTTGCCGATCAGCGGACTACTGATGTCACCCAGCGTGGTCGTATCGCTCGTGGTGGCCGCGGATTGTTTGTTCGCCGGCGTCAGGAGCTGCGTCCAGAGAAGGATCAGCAGCCCGGCATTCACGACGCTTATCACGATGAAAAACGCGATGCTGCGCTTGCGCGAACGCTTTTTGACGACAGGCTCTGCCGCCGCGTCCTGCTCCTGCAACGTACCGGGTGAAATACCTTCAAATTCCATTACGCCTCTTCCTGGACTGAGAAATACTATCGGACAGATTATGGTGCCTGGGCCTGATAGCCAACTTGCAGCGAAGGAGGCTCACCTTACAATGGCCTGAACATTCTCAGTTACCGCGTATCGCACATTTCACGAAAAGAGGGGATTTAGAATAACCCTATCCAATTGAAACAGGATGCCTGTGGTGTGATATCTTAATGGTTATAGAAGGAGAAACGCTATGTCAAGGAATCCCATATCCTGCCATCTGATCACCTGGGGAGAGCATTTTGAGCAGGGATTGCGCGAGGTAGAGGAGCTGGGCTTTCACGCCTGCGAGCCATTTCCAAGAAACGCGCTCGTCTATGAGCAGCATCCAGAGGAGCTCCGGGAACTGCTCGCCTCTCACAACCTGCGCCTCTCGGCCCTGTACGGCGGCGGTCGCTTTGGAGATGCCACGAAGCGGGCGGAGGTCGTGGCATACAATACCCGCCTGGCGCGCTTTCTTGCCGCCCTGGGCGTGGACCGCCTCGTCTTCGGTCCCGGTGGTCCTCGCACGCCCGGTGGCAGCACGGATGAGGAGTTGCGCGAGGCCGCAAGGACGATTAACGAAGCGGCGCGCGCCTGCTACGACCTGGGCGTACTGGCCTGTGTCCACCCGCATCTCGGCACCGAGATCGAGACCGAGGCGGAGATCGATTCGATCATGGAGTTGACGGACCCGCACTACGTCTTCTTCTGTCCCGATACGGCACACCTGACGGCGGCGGAGATCGATGTGGGCACCATGATCCGGCGCTACGCCGAACGCATGCGCTACATGCACGTCAAAGATCTGCGCGCGGGCGTCATCGAGGAGCGCCGTCAACAGCAGATCGGCGTGCAGGTGGCGGCGGGCACGGAGCGCCTGCCCATCTTCTGCGAACTGGGGCATGGGGTGATCGATTACGCTCCGATCATGCAGGCTCTACAGGACGTGAGCTACAACGATTGGATCACCGTCGAGATCGACGTTTCGTTAACCACGCCGCAAGAGAGCCTGCGGATCTGCCGCGACTACCTGCAGGAACGGCTCGGGCTACAGGCATAGTAGGGATGGGGCTTGCCTCCATCCACCTACCCAAAGACCTCTATCATAGGCATGATCGTGCTCCCCGAGCCGGATGGGGGCAAGCTCCATCCCTACTAATTGCGGCTCAAAAAGGCATGGACGGCTGCCATCGCTTCGTCGTAGCGTTCGCAGTGGACGTTGTGGCCGGCACCTCCGATATGCACCACCTCGCCCTGCTTCCAGAGCCGAGCCGCCTCCTGGGCCGTTTCGGGCGTTACGATTGCGCCCAGCTCAGGATCGCCCGTAACGAGCAAGATGGGACACGTGATGCGCGCTATGACGTTGCGCCACGAAACGTCGCCAATAGCCGCGAGCGCAGGCTCCAGAATGTCACTGCGCACCTCGGCTTTGGAGTCGGCCCAGGGGACAATCTCCTCTTCAACCCAGTTGGGATTCATGGCGAACCCCCTGGTGATGCGCTCCTCCCGCGATAGCTTCTTGAGGTCGAAAAGCCACTGCCACGCCTGTATGCCTCCCTGTTGCAATCGAGCAGGCGACCTACCCGTCAAGGGCGGATCTTCGAGCACGACGGCCCGCACCAGATCGGGATACGTCGCGGCAAGCACGGCGGCAGTGATGGCGCCCATCGAATGTCCAAAGACGTAGGGCCGCTCCAGGTTCAATGCCTGGATGACTGCGACAGCATCGGCGGCCAGGAGAGGAAGTGAGAACTCCGCTCCTGGATCGCTGGAGTGACCGTGGCCGCGTGCATCGGTCATCACGATATCGCCGTCAAGATCGCGGGCCACGCGCGACCAGCACAGGCCACTATCCGTGATGCCGTGCAACAGGAGGATGAATGGTTCGTCGTTGCTTCTGGTGCGATGGTAATGGATAGTGATCTCATTAGCCGAAATATCGCCTTCAAACCACTCCGTCATATCTTTCTCCAATCATTCTCGAATTTGTTCGTTCCTCTCTCTATGCTACATTATCGGCCCTGCTTTTCAAGCCGGCCAGCGTTGCGATTCAGTGAGCGCAAAGGTAGCCGTGGCCCGGATATCCTGCGACGACGCACCAACTAGCAGCGTGAACTGCCCTGCTTCGGCGACCCACTCGTGTGTTGAGTCGTCAAAATAGGCCAGCGTCTCGCGATCGATGGAGAGCGTCACCGTCTTGCGCTCGCCCTCCTCAAGATGCACCTTGGCGAAGGCTTTGAGCTCTTTTTCGGGCCGCTGCAAGCTCGCCTGCTCATCTCGGACGTACAACTGCACGATCTCTTTGCCCGCGCGTGCTCCCGTGTTCGTGACATCGATCGAGACCTGCAGCGTGTCGCCGGGTTCGATCTCCCGCGCACTCAAAGCAAGCGAGCTGTAGTCAAAGGTCGTGTAGGAGAGGCCGGAGCCGAAGGGGAACAGCGGTGCGATCAGTTTCTTATCGTAGTAGCGATAGCCGACGAAGAGCCCCTCTCCATAGTAGATCTTGCCGTTCTCGCCAGGAAAATTGAGGTAGGCGGGATTGTCTGCCAGGCGCATGGGGAAGGTCTGGGGCAGCTTGCCCGATGGATTCACATTCCCAAAGAGCACATCGGCGATGGCATTGCCACACTCCTGACCGGGGTACCATGCCTGCAAGACCGCCGCGACCTGGTTGAGCCAGGGCATGGTAATGGGCGAGCCGGTGTTGAGCACGACGATCGTTTTTGGATTGGCCGCCGCGACCGCTGCGACCAGCTCGTTCTGTTTGCCGGGCAGCTCCATATCTGGCCGGTCGAAGCCCTCGCTCTGCCATTCACCGCCGAAGCCCACACAGACAATGGCAACGTCGGAGGAAGCAGCGAGCCGCGCGGCGCGTTCTATCGCATCAGCCGGAACGGGTGGGAGACAGCCCAGGTGTACGGCAGCCAGGGGAGCTGTCTTTGAACGCGCGAATTCGAGCGCGAGGAGATATTCGCGCCCGGCTTGCAAGGTGACAACATTCTGCACCTCAGTACTCCCGAAGCCGAAGTACCCACCGCCGTGGGTTTGCTTAGTCCAGTTATCGACCACCTCGCGACCATCTACGAAGAGGCGGCTGAGACCAGCGCTGAGCAGCCCGAAGGTATAGGCACCCGTCTCTTCCGGTGTGAAGCGACCGCTCGCGCGCACCGAGAAATGCTCTGGATTGACCCCTGTGGGAACCGTATCGATCCAGGGGAACTCCGAGCTCACTCTCGTTTCGCGTTGCACAGGAGCACCTGTCAGATCGCCGTTATTGAAGTATTCCAGAGCGAGTCCATGCTCGTCTCCTTCAGCGCCCGCCAGGAGCAGGCTGGGATCGATGAGGGGCAGCAACTTAAAGTTGGTACAGCCCTGCTCGTAGCGCACACTGACGCGCTCTCCGACCTGGGCTAGGATGCCGTCGAAGGGCGTAATCGCATACTGCGCGTTGACCTGGGCGCTGCCTCCGCCCATAATCTGCGCCACCTTCGCGTTGGGACCGATCAGCGCAAGCGAGGTGAGACGCTCGCGCTGCAGCGGCAGAACCTGCTGCTCGTTTCTGAGCAGGACGGTGCCTTCCGCAGCCGCCTCCCGCACCAGGGCTCGATGCTCTGGCAGATCAAGGGCCTGCTCCAGCGCCTCACTGCCCGGTCCATGAACTATCTCTGGGTGCTCAAAGAGGCCCGCCTTGACCAGCAGGTGCAGCAGGCGGCGCACGCTCGTATCTACGGTCGCCTCTGTAACCTCGCCCTGTTCGACCGCCGCGAGTAGCTTCTCGCCACGCCACACCGGGCTGGGCATCTCCAGATCGAGTCCGGCATTCACGGAGGCGGCGGTGCTTTTGACCGAGAAGAACCAATCCGAGACGACCACGCCATCATAGCCCCACTCGCCGCGCAAAATATCGGTCAGCAGATACGAGCTTTCCGAAGCGGGGACGCCGTTCACGTAGTTGTACGCTGCCATAATGGTCCACGGCTTGACCTCGCGCACAGCAGTGTAGAAAGGTGCCAGATAGAGTTCGCGCAACGCTCGTTCGCGTACCTCCGAACTGATGCTGTAGCGCTCGAACTCGGAGTCATTGCAGACGTAGTGTTTGATCGAGGCCCCAACGCCCTCCTGCTGCAGGCCCGTGATGTAGGCCACAGCCAGGCGAGCGGATAAATAAGGATCCTCGGAGAAGCATTCGAAGTTGCGCCCCGCCAATGGAGAACGCTGGATATTGACGGTTGGCGCCAGCAACACCTGCGCGCCCTTCATCTTCGCCTCGCGGGCCAGCGCCTGCCCGACGCGCTCGATCAGGTCCGTATTCCAGGTCGAGGCCAGCGAGATCTCAGCCGGAAAGCAGGTGGCCTTCACATTACTGGAGAAGCCACCCGCTCCACGAGCCCCATTGGGGCCATCAGTCATCTTCAACGAGGGGATGCCCAGTCGCTCCACCGCATTGGTGTACCACCCGTTTGTACCGGCAAGCAGCGCGACTTTTTCCTGCAAGGTCATCTTGCCAGGCAGGTTCTCTACGTGATCAAGCATGTACCTGTTCCTTTCGCCATGTCGCGGTCTGAGTAGAAAACAATCAAGCTGACTACCGTACATTATCGCATAGTTCTCTATTCATAACGATACACGAAGCACCGTGCGATACCAGTGCTGAGCAGCGAAGAGGGGAAAATGCCAATGCGCGAGTCCGAGGCAGGAAAGCGCCACAGGGCTCCCTGGGCCGTCTCATCGCCGTTCAAGCGGCGACCAGGGAGCCACTTCCCGTTGCGATACGCTCCTTCATCGACAGCTAGAATGCCCCCGTAAGTCGGGCCGGGAGTCGTGGGTCGAAATTTTACCCCGAAGCCGTGACCGGTACCAATAAATTCGTCTGGGCCCGCGGCTATGATCAGGCCATAGGCGTGCTCGCTTTTATAATCGAAAAGCTGATCCAGCGAGATCTCCAGTTCATACCCGTTCAACTCTTGCTTGATGGTGGGATGCTCCTTGTCGAGCAGGAAACCGACCATCTCGCCCTTTCCCTGGTATTCCAGTATGAGAGGAGCGAGCTGCCTTAATATCGCGTAGCTCTTGCCGAGGAGAGCATGCGCGGGATCCTCGATCGAATCAACGGCGAACGGCGAGGTACCGATGGTGTCGTGCTGTCCGAGCGCGTAGAAGACATTCCACTGGCTCTCGTCACGCCGCATCTCTGGAATGAAGAGTGGATTGCCACGCCGCGTATACTGGCGACACCACTCCCGAAAATCGCCTAAATAGATATCTGGACTCAGTATGTCAATATGCGGCGCACCTGCAAGCCAGATATCGAGCGTGTGTGGTAGCGGGCCGCCGCTCGGCCAGTCACCGGGCACCTGTTGTGGATTAGACAGCCAGGCATTCACAAACATTGGAATAGCGTATTCCTCCTTGCCAGCGGAGGCTACCCTATCGACGTAACGAGCATAGTTCCAGGCCATAAAAAACTCTTCGGTCTCCGGGCCATCGCCAAAGATCTCCTCCCAACAGCCTGTGAGGTTGAAGCTGCGCGCCTCCCAGCGCTGTTGAATTTCTGCGCCCAGTTCGTCCCGGTGCGACAGGAGTTGATCGATCAGCTCCTGCGGCACAGGTCCGGCAAACGCGCTATTTGCTACGTCGGAGCGGTCGCGCGCGTCTCCCAGTATACCGACCTCGTTTTCCACCTGTACCATAATGACCGTGTGATGGTCGCTATCCACCTTACGAATATGGAGCAGCAGCGCCGCGAACGCCCTGGCGTCCGCCTGCCAGTTCGTCTCTGCCAGCGTCGAAAGCACCTCGATAGTCTGCCCGTTCTTGATCTTCACGCGGGGAAAGCGGCGGTAGTCCTGTTTCACCCACGCAGGGACGTAGCTGGACATGCCATTCTTCCAGCTACCGAACCAGAGCAATATGAGACGCATGTTGGAGCGGCGCGCGTCTTGCAAGAGTCCATCGACCAGCGTGAAATCGAACGAACCCTCTTCAGGCTCGACGAGTTCCCAGGAGACGGAAGCCAGCACGGTGTTGAGCTTCAGGGCCTGCAACTGCTCCCAGACGGGCCTCATATATTCGATGTTCGACGAACTGGAGTTGTGCAGTTCCCCGCCGAGCACCAGAAACGGTCTCCCATCTACGATGAGTTGCGTCGCACTGCCCTGCCTGTGAAGATGAGGAGCGCGCAAGCGCGCTGGTTCAGTCGTGTACATCAGTATAGATCCTTTGTTTGTTCCTCTTTGAGATAGGTAGAATCCTGATTTTCGCCGCCTATACGAGCGCAAAAATATTTTTCGTTCTACGAAAAGTGACCCGCCCGAAGGTGGGGAAACAACCTCCGGACGTTTCGTGTTTATGGATCAGCAAGGTTGACCAATGCGTTCCCCTACTTAGGGGCGAGTCGTGCGACGACCGGAGCAAAGTTCTCCATCTGACCCTCGTAGACATGGATATAGGAAAAACCGTAGCGATCTCGTTGCTCGAGCAGGTGCGTGACCGCCTGCCCGGTACTGAATGGTCGCTTCGGGATCGGCGGTCCGCCTCCCTGTGCAGCGAGTTCAGCTCCACTATCAGTAATGTTCATGTCGTAGACCGTCTGGCCCAGTTCCAGCTCTGTGAAGCGCTCTCCCGCCGCTTCTCTGATCCAGGCAAGCTTCTGCTCTAGAGGAACATCTGTCGGATCTGGACCTTGTCGGGTGATTCTTGAGCCGATCGCGATGATATCGGCCTCCCTGGCAGCCAGCTTGAGCATGCGCTCTCCCGCGCCCGCCACGAGAATGGGCATATGCGGCCTCTGGACGGGGCGGGGTGAGCCGCGCATCTGCGTAACCGTGTAGTATTTCCCGTTGAAGTTCACCATCTCTTCAGTAAAGAGCTGTTTTATCAACTGTAAGGCTTCTGCGAGATGACCGACGCGGGAACTCGGGAATGGCAGGCCCAGTTGTTGAAATTCGCCTGGTCCCACGCCGGCTCCCAGGCCGAGTTCGAAGCGGCCTTCTGAGAGCAGATCGAGCGTGGCGGCCTCCCTGGCAAGGAGCACTGGATGACGGTAGTCGTTACAGAACACATAGCTGCCGACGCGCAGTGAACGCGTCGCGTCGGCAGCTACAGCCAGCGCCGTGAGGGGCGCAATACCTCCCAGTGAGGGGCGATCGGGCATTAACAGGGTCGCGTAGCCGAGTTCCTCAATCCTGCGCGCGGTCGCGATCCACGCCGCGCGCGATTGCGCATTGGCGACGACTACGCCGAAACGAAATGGTCGGGGCATACGGATATCTCTCCTCTCTTGCCGGTGAACAACGCAAGGTTGCTTATTGTCGAACTCATCCTGTCGTCAGGCGAGCTGACGAGCTGACTTCTCTCTTTCCTTCTTCATCAGGCAAAATTATCACTTGCTATACCAGCGCGATCTTCTCCGTTGGCGGCCTGCTTCCCAATGTCCATAACAGCAGCGCCACGGCAACGATAAGCACACCGACGACAGTTATGACGATCTGCAGCATCATTCCTATGAAAACCAGTAGCAAGCCAGCAGCGGTAATGATGGGCCAGACGCTCGGCGATGCCTGGCGCGAATAGGTAGCGAGCAGGAGTTCTTCGGCCTGCGCTTCATAGGCGGCTTCGTCGGCCCTCCTGGCGAGGAGCAGTTGATCGATTGTCTCGTGCAGGATGCGAGCATCGAAGGGTTTGGTAAGATACTTTATGTTCGTAGCTACCGCTACATTTTGTGTAAGCAAAGGCGGATATTCCCATGCCAGCAAGATAGTAGGCACGACAGCGAGCGAGGGATGCGTGAGCATATCGTGGGCGGACGCAAGAAATGCACGATCCCGGCCTGCATTGCCATCCAGATCGAGCACAAGCAGATCTACCTGCCGGGCATCAAAAGCTGGCATATGTGCAGGAGAGCTGGCTTCGATCACGCGCATCCCGCGATGTTGTAGTCCCAGGGCAATCAGGCGCCGTAGCGACGAGTTGGCCTCAATAAGGAGGACAGTTGGCGGCTTCCCTTGCGACATGTATGCTCCTTCATACCTGAGCTAGCGTAATTTCCAGTCATTCTTGCATTGAGCATAACGGCTGCACTTTACAAATCCTTTACGCCCTAGGGCGCATACCTTACAGCCACCTGAACAAGTGTAGAAGATCCTATAGGAGAGGTATCGCCATCCCTACAAATAATCGCGTCAAGCATCCCACGGCAGCTTTTCTGGCGAAGTTCACGCGCGGAGAGATGAGTCCGCCGTGGGCACGGCAGGCGAAAAGTTAGCCTATAGCTTTGCCAGTTTATAGCCCACATCCGGCACAGTCAGGATGTAGCGCGGGCGGCGCGAGTCGGACTCGATCTTGCGTCGCAGGCGACTGATATAGACCCAGATGAAATCTACGTCGCGATTATACTCCGGTCCCCAGACTTTTTCGAGCAGCAGTTCGTGCGTCACAACCATACCGACATTCTGGGCCAGCACGCTCAATAACTTATACTCTGTGCGGCTCAGTTGCACGGGTGCCCCGCTCACCGTCACAAGATGCTGGGCGTGGTCGATAACGATCTCGCCCGTCGTAAAAATGCTCTGCGTCGGGGCCTGTTCGCCTGTGTTGGCCTGGCGGCGCAGGAGCGCGCGCACGCGGGCGAGTAGTTCTTTCATACCGAACGGCTTCATCACCAGATCGTCGCTGCCCATATCGAAGAGGTGCACGCGCTCGTCCTCATCGCAATCGTCACAGAGCATGATCACAGGCACCTGTGAGAACTCGCGCAGGCGCTGCAGCAGCTCGACGCCGCTCATATCCGCGAGATGCGTCGCCAGCAGGATCAGATCAGGCTCCTCCAGATCGAGCTGGCGCAAAAACTGGACACCGTGATTGACCGTATGCACGCGGTACTGCTGCTCCTCCAGATTGGCGCGCAGGTAGCGGGTCAGGCGCGCATCGTCTTCGGCCAGTAGCACGCGCACACGCTGATCCTGTTTCAGCAACAACGCACGCGAGGGAGTGCGCTGTATAGCAGGAGGACTGCCGGGCGCATCGGTAAGCGTCGCAGGTGCCACTGCCTGGGCAGACACGGAGAGATGCGGAGTGAGGGGTAGCGTAAAGTAGAAAGTAGAGCCCTGTCCCGCTCCCAGTGAGTCCGCCCATATCTTGCCCCCATGCGCCTCGATCGTCGCGCGGGCAGAGGCCAGACCGAGGCCGCTGCCACCGGCGCGCTCCTCACCCTGCGGCACGCGGTAGAAGCGATCGAAGATAGGGTCCAGGTGCTCCGGCGCGATACCGATGCCCTCATCGGTCACGCTCACGCGCACATCGACATCATTGGACTCCAGGCGAATCGTCACGGTCGTTCCGGGCTGCGAATAGACCACGGCATTGTTGAGCAGGTGATTGAGTGCCTGCTCGACACGCATAGCATCGCAAACAATTGCCGGAATGTCTGGCGGAACATCGAGCAGAAAATAATGATCGGACGCGTGCTTATGCCAGCGCCTGATCAGTTGTTGCAAAAGCTCCGACAGGCGAACCTGCGCGAGGCGTAGAGGCTGCGCGCCCGCGTCGAGGCGCCATACATCCAGCAGCGTATTGAGGACATCATGGAGACGATCGGACTGTGTATCTATCATCTGCAGCATCTCGCGCTGCATCGCGGCGTCCCAGCGGGCCGAGCTGCCGAGCAGTGTCGTCGCACAACCCTTGATGATCGCCAGCGGTGTCTTGAGTTCATGGGCGGCCAGGGCCAGTGTCTCGCCGCGCGACTCAACCACTGAGCGCTCCAGGGTGATATCATCGAAAAGGAGGCCGCGCCCGAGCAGAGAACCTCTATTATCGCGCACCGGAAAACTGCGCACGCGCAGCCAGCGTACGGCGGCATCGGCCAGCGCGAGATCCGTGGAGAAGTCTTCGTCGGGGTGCTTCCACACGTGATCCAATTCGGAGCGCGCGCTCTGTGGCTCGGCGGCGAGAGAGAGCAGGTGCTTGCGCACATCGAAATCTTGTGCGGAGACAAGATCAGACTTGTTGATGCGCAGCAGACGCAAAGCGCTGGCGTTCGTATAGATCACACGCTGCTGATTGAGCAGCATGAAGCCGCCGCTCATGCTTGAACACACCTCGGCGAGCACATGATATTCGCGCGTAAAAGCTGCCGGCACCATATCTATATCTTTAGCTGATAGTTGCCCCGACGCCCGCGTATCATCTGGAACAAAGCGCCTGTCGTTGCTTCTATCGGCGTCATCCGCGCCGCCTGTGGAGTCCATCCGAAAGCTACCCTTTCTTCCGCCTGTCTGCTTTATTTATCTGGCTACTTCTATTTTAGCAAAAAGAGTCAACTGTGAGGAAGGGATAGGGAATCTGGATGGGCAGGTGGCGCACCTACTTCATGGCGGCGACCATAACAATCAGGGCGAGGTGTAAAATCATCGCCACGATGAAGCTGACAGCGATAAAGACGACCCACTTACGATCGCTGATATATGCGCGCATGCGGGTAGGGTAAGCATGAGGCCAGTATTCCGAGGCAACCATCCCCATAGCGATACGTAGACGCAGAGGTGAGAGCACTGGAGAGCGACGCATCTCTTCGGTAAGCGCCTCGTAACAGCGTTTACAGAGAACCCACGAGAGGCGCGGCTCCGGCACACCCTCCGGCTCAACGAGGTGGATAGGATCGAGCCAGATATGGCGGGTGCAGATCGAGCAACACTCCTTTGAGAAGCGCTTTCTTCGACGCTGTTCCTCTTGACGCACAGCCAGATCAGATCCGCTACCACGTAGTGCCTCCTTCATCTGTATCGTCCTTTCTATCCATTGCATGGTTACTCACATACTGTTTATAACACGCAATCACACAGACTATTGTAACACAATCGTATAGATGCCTGTAGTAAGAGGTTCAAAAAGATGAAGACTGGTAATGAGGAACGCATAAATAAAATGCGTTTCCACGGAAGCGGTCCAACCTGGCACGGTGCCAGGTTGGACGAAGATCTCTCTAGCCGCGCAGCAATGGCAGCAGATATACAGTACTGAACACAAAGATCCACGCGAAGTCGACAAAATGCCAGTACATCTCGCCAGCCTGGACCGCGAAATGCTTCTTCTGTGTAAAGTCGCCTCGTAAAGCGCGAATCAAGCAGATTGTCAGGAAAATCAACCCGACCGTTACGTGCAGACCGTGGAAGCCCGTCAGCGTAAAGAACGCGGAGCCAAACGACCCGGTCTTAATATCGAAGCCCCCGCCGAACAGGGTGAAATATTCTACGATCTGACCACCCAGGAAGAAGGCCCCTAGAAAGATCGTGGCGCACAGACCAATGACCAGATTGCGTTTATTCCCTTTTGCGATACCCGCGCCCGCAAAACGAACCGGAACGCTACTGGCGAGCAGAACAAACGTATTGAACAGCGGATAGCGCCAGTCCGGATGACTGCCATCGGGCAGTCGCCAGTCGCCCGCGCGAATCTCCAGATAAAGATACGACGCGATCAAATTTGCAAAGATCAAAGCCTCAGAAGTGATGAAGAAGATCATGCCCCACCAGTTAATGCTGCGGCCTACTTCTACATGCTCCTCAATGATCCTGACCTGCTCACCGTGAGCAGTGCTCATAGTCATAACTCCCTATCACTACAGGCGCGCGTACACACAATCGAGGCATACACGCGCCAGACCTTATCGACGTTCCAGGTTCCAGCCAATAATGGACACAATGACCAGTATCACACCGACGCCCAGGATGATGGGATTGATAGCAAAGCCACCGAGCATTATAGACACCGAAATGGCCAGCGCAAACGGCCAGGGGCTGGGGCGAGGCATAAGATCCTCCTCCGTCACCTGTCGCATCCTTTTCACGCGTTTTTTCACACGACGACGAGTGGGAGCGTCGGTCTCCGCAGGCTCAGGAGAGTCCTGATCACCCGCGCTGATGGTCTGCTCACGATCCTCGTCGACGGTCTGCGCCTGCTGTTCCTGCTCGCGCGGCTCCGCCACTTCATCCATCGCTCTCTTCTCTTGTGAATTTCCTGGGTCTATCATTTTTACTTCCTATCCAGTTAGTGGATAACCGTCTTCCAGTCGGCGATCTCTGGATTCTTCTTGTCATAGAATGGGCGACGGCTGCGCACCACCGGGATATTCAAGAAGTTGTACTTCTTCGGCGGAGACGAGGTATCCCACTCCAGAGTGAAAGCATCCCACGGATCTGTGCTGGCTTTCTGCCCATTCTTCAAGCTGGCGATGAGATTATAGAGGAACACCATGATAGAAATGCCAATCATGAAAGCGCCGATCGTCGCGAGCATGTTCAGCTCATTCCAGCCGCTGGTCGCAGGGTAGGTATAGACACGGCGCGGCATGCCTAGCAATCCCATTATATGCATAGGGAAGAAGGCAAGGTTCATACCGACCAGCATCAGCCAGAAATGGACCTGCGCCAGGCGTTCGCCCAGGAACTTCCCCGTTATTTTGGGGAACCAGTAGTAGAAGCCCGCGAAGATAGCAAAGACGCTTCCTCCGAAGAGCACATAGTGGATATGAGAGACCACGAAGTAGCTATCCGTCACCTGGTAATCGAAAGGCACGATCGCCAGAGCAGCGCCATTCAAGCCGCCGATCAGGAACATCCCAATGAAGCCGAGCGCGAAGATCATAGGCGCCTTGAAGCTGATCTTACCTCCGTAGACGGTCGCCAACCAGTTAAAGATCTTCACCGCCGTCGGAATAGCGATCAGCGTTGTGCTGGTAGCGAAGAACGCCTGCGCAATAGATGGTAGACCGACCGCGAACATATGGTGCGCCCAGACCGTGAAGCTCAGGAAGCCGATCGCCACGCCCGACCAGGCGATAAAGGTATAGCCGAAGATTGGCTTGCGCGAGAAGACCGGCAAGACCTCCGAAATGATACCGAAGGCAGGCAAGATCAGGATATACACCTCCGGGTGACCAAAGGACCAGAAGAGGTGCTGCCACAGCAGTGGATCACCACCAAACGCGTACTGGTAGAAATGGGTACCGATGCGGCGGTCCAGCAGCAGCAGGATGCTGGCAGCGGTCAGGCTGGGCAGAGCAAAGAGCAGCAGGAACGACGTAATGAGCGTCATCCACGAGAACAATGGCATGCGGTTAATGCTCATACCGGGCGCGCGCAACTTCAGTATCGTCACCACGAAGTTCAGGCCACTGGCGATAGAGGCTATACCGAGCAGCATAATGCCAAGCAGCCAGAAATCATCATTCATACCAGCCGTACATTGGACCGCGTGCACGCCGCAGGCGACCTCGTTTATGGGAGCATAGTTGAACCAGCCTGCATTTGGCGCTGATCCGAACAGGAAGCTCGACTGCAGGAACACGCCGCTGAAGAGCGTCGTCCAGAAGCCGAACGCGTTCATGCGCGGGAAGGCCATGTCGCGAGCGCCGAGCATCAGCGGCACTATGTAGTTACCCAAACCGGTCAGCGTCGGCATCACAAACAAGAAAATCATGGTGACGCCGTGCATCGTAAAGATCTGGTTGTAGACCTCCGGACTCAATAGTTGCCCGTCCGGTCTCGCCAGTTCCGCTCGGATCAGGAGAGCCTCCAGGCCACCCACCATAAAGAAGAGGAAGCCCGTGATGATGTACATCACCCCGATCATTTTGTGGTCGGTCGTCATAAGCCACTGGCCAACATAGGTCTCGCCAAGAGTCCTACGACGAACCACTGTTGTTGTTGCGCTATCACCGATAGTGCGTGTTGCCATGAGTAATTCCTCCAATGTCTAGCCCCACATGCGCAGGGTAGATGGCTTACTTGAGACTCTCCAGATATGCGACCAGTTTATTGATTGAGTCTTTGTTGAGGCTCCCAATATTCATATCATTGCCTGGCTTGACACCCTGCGGATCATTCAACCATTTAGCGAGATTACACTTCGCAAGCAGGTTGGGATCACCGGGCTGGCAGTCTTGCAAATTGTTTTCCAGCACACCTCCCGCGATCAGGCCGCCCTGACCATTTGCGCTGGTACGACTTGCAAAGTGCGTCAGGTTTGGACCCACAAAGCATGGATTACCAATAGGGGTAGTGGGATTATTACATTTCACTTGCGGATCAATGAAGCCGTTCGTATCGGCGCCAACGATGCCATGACAGGTAGAGCACTGGGATTTGAAGATCTGCTGACCGGCAGCTGCCATGCTACCAGCGGCGGGCTGTGCAGCAGCCTTTTGCTCAGAGATCACCCACGTATTGAAGGATGCTGAGTCCTGGGCCACCACATCGAAGCGCATATTTGCGTGCTGCAGACCACAAAACTCCGCGCAGATGCCCTCATAAACGCCGGCCTTGTTGGCGATAAACCACTTCTGATTGTTGTGTCCGGGGACCACATCGGTCTTTCCGGTAAGAGCAGGGACCCAGAAGCTATGGATCACGTTATTCGAATACAGATCGACCTGAATCGTCGTTCCGACCGGCACGTGCAGCGTATCAGCAGTAGTGATATTGTACTTTGGATAGTAGAACTCCCACCACCACTGGTGCCCGACGGCTCTCACCACTTCAGTCGGACCACCCGGCTGGTTTTCCGGTGCAACTTCGATCAAGCCACGGATAGTGAAGATCAGCACCACAAATAAAATGATGGCCGGCAGCACTGTCCAGATCAACTCCACCCTGATATTGCCGTGCGACTGGTGCGGCGTAGGTGAGTTGGGGCGCTCACGAAATCTCCATGCGGAATAAATGAGCGTCCCTTCCACGCCCACGAAGACTATGGACGCAATGATTAGAATCACCCAGAAGACGAAGCTCTCGCTCGCGGCGACCGGGCCATAAGTATTCAGGATAGAGGGAGAGTTCTCACCACATGCGGCTAAAAGTATCGAGGACAACAGCATGCCAGTGACAAGAAGCAACCAGCGCTTTTTTGTCCCGCGAAATAGAGGCATCCTCACGTCTAAATCTCCTAAAATATGTTTGACGATGGACGATGATGTCATTGAACGAGCGACATTCTCTCCACATTACTGAAGTAGTGTAGCTAGAGACCCTGAAAGAAGACTTGCAGTAACTACTATCAACCTTACAAGGGCCTGAATAGCATGTGACCACTCTGTGACACAAAGCCGGCGTCTTAACCGATCTCCACGTTCCCCTCCACATCCTCCGCATCCTCCACATCCTCTTCATCCATCTGCGCCTCTATGAGACGCTGCTTCGCATCCTGCTGCTGCATCCAGCGGATAAAGAGCACGCTCACCACTATGATATACGCAATATTGAGAGGCACCCACATAATCAGGCCACCAAGCTGCTGATCGGCCGCAGACGAGATGCCCCACGCGCGCACGGTCTGCTGTATATAAGGCGCATAAAGCGGGGGTAAGAACGTCAATCCAGCTCCCAGCGCGACCGACGGCATGCCGCCCAGAAAGATATAGAGTATCTGGCCGCCGAGAGAGAGACGAGGTAGCCCTTCCTCAACGGAACTGAAGACCGGCCACCAGTAGATCGTCGAAGTGACCATGAATAGCAGGTGCTCAAGAATGTGCAGATTCTCGTCCGAGAGCGTTGCGTTGTACAGTGTCGGGGCGTGCCAGAGCCAGAAATTGATGTTGAATAGCAGGAAAGCCACGGCAGGATACGTCAATGCCCTTCCGATGCGCAACACAATACGGTTACGCAATAGTGGCGCGATCAGCCAACCCGGCGTGCCAAGCAGCAACATGGGAGGTCCGATCATCGTAAGCACGAGGTGCTGCACCATATGCGCGCTGAACAGGTATTCGTCGCCTAGCTCATCCAGTGGGGAGGTCAGCGCCAGAAATATCAGGAGCATCCCCGCTACGAAAACAACAACCTGGCTGCGTTTCACAGAATCGGCAAGCTGATATCTTCTACGCAGTGGACCGACGGCGTAGAGATACAGACCAATGATGAGGGCTATACCGATACAAATAGATGGCGCCAGATTCCACTCGGTCAGCCAGAAATGCAGCCCTAAATTTGCGTCCACAGATACTGAGACCTTTCCAGTGTTTCCTCTCTTCGTACATACTATAGCATAGCTACGCAATCCACAAATCGCCTCCGCCTGTGATCACTCCGTGAGAGTTTCGCACATTTCATTCAGGCAGTTGTAAGGCACCGGTTCTTCCCTGCAAGGATAGTATCAGGAGAGGCAACGACAATAGAAAGCACCGAATATCTATTTTAGTAGAAGAATCAGCCAAACAGAGGTAGAGATGGGTGAAGTTTTCACACCAGTGCTGGAGAGCACGCCGCCTAAAAAAGAGTCCGCTCGCATAGGGCAGACCATCTCCAGTTACGTCAATTTAATGAAACCGCATGTCACAGTGCTCCTTCTGGGAACCACCGTGGCGGCGATGGCGATTGCTGATAGAGGTCTTCCATCGCTCGGTCTTGTGATAGCAACGCTGCTGGGTGGCGCGATGGCCGCAGGGAGCGCGAACTGCATCAATTGCTACATTGATCGCGACATCGACCAGATCATGGGGCGCACACAGCGCCGCTCGCTTCCAGCCGGCAAAGTGGAGCCACGTAACGCGCTGATCTTTGGCATCGTGCTGGGGGTTGGTTCCTTCGTCATTCTTAGCTTCTTCGTCAATTTGCTCAGCGCGGTCCTGGCAGTATCGGCCATTCTCTTCTACGTCTTCGTTTACACGATAGGGCTGAAGCGTACATCCGCGCAGAACATCGTCATCGGAGGTGCCGCCGGAGCAGTGCCGGTACTCGTTGGCTGGGCAGCGGTCACGAACAACATATCGCTCACGGCGATCTGGCTCTTCGCGATTATTTTCTACTGGACGCCGCCGCACTTCTGGGCGCTCTCGCTGCTCATCCAGAAAGACTACGAGAAGGCGAACGTCCCCATGATGCCCGTCGTGCTGGGCGAACGTGAGACGCGGCGCCAGATCTTCCTGTATTCACTGCTCCTGCTGGCGGTTACACTGGTCCTCTTCGCCATGCACGAGATGGGCTATATCTACCTGGTAGCGGTGGTCGGTCTGGGCGGCGTCCTGGTCTACATGGCAATACGCCTGCTGCGTGATCAGAGCAAGCACTGGGCACGCACACTCTTCTGGTATTCCAACTGCTACCTTGCCGCCATCTTTGCCGCCATGGTGGTAGACCGCGTCATTCATTAGCAAAGAGAAAACATTATGAGTATGAATTGGCGTCTCGCTTCACGTCTTTCGGTCGTTACGTTAGCGGTCCTGGTGGTGCTACTGATCAGCGTGTTCCAGTTGCGACACTCAACGACGCCAGCGACAAGCAGTAGTGCCAGTGCGGGCGCGTCCGGCCTGCAAGGAACCGATCTGGGCAGCACTCCCGCGCCGGGTTTTAGCCTGACGGATCAGTTTGGGAAACAGGTCTCGCTCTCGCAGTTTAAGGGCAAGCCAGTGGTCCTGACATTTATGTACACAAACTGCCCCGATCAGTGTCCTTTGACCGCAAACAAACTGCACAGCACTATGCAGTTGCTTGGCAATGCATCTGCGCAAGTTGGTATTCTGGCGGTAAGTACCGATCCAAAACGAGATAACGTTGCAGCCGCGCTCAAATTTTCGCAGGAGCACAGCATGCAAGACTACTGGCACTATCTCGTTGGTTCGCGCAACCAGTTGTCGCCGGTCTGGACATCCTACAATACCTATGCGCAGGTGATCAACCAGCAGACGGTGAGCCATAGCCTGGGCCTCTTCGTCATAGACAAACAGGGGAACGAACGCGTCTTCCTTGACAACAACTTCACGCCTGCACAACTGGCAGGGGACCTGCAGACCCTATTAAAAGAGTGAGCAGCCGAACGGGAAAGGATGGTTCTCTTGGAAGAAGAACAGCTCCTGGACACATGGAACATTCATAGACGAGCCATCCATTCTGCAACTAGCGCACCATCTTCAGTAGCGCTTTCCCGGCTAACTGTCCCGGAGCGCTCGTTCGGCTTCTTCGGCAGTTTGCGCTATGACAAGCCTGGTATTGAGTTTACGAAGCAGTATCGGGTCCTGCATCGCCTCAACGCGCGCCCTCGCCAGCTCCAGAATCGCCGGAAAGCGCTCCTGCACAACATCCAGAATAATGAGGTGCAAAGTCTCTATAGCGGCTTCCTCGCGTCCCTCTTCTCGTCCCTCTTCTCGTCCCTCTTTCAAGATTTTCTGGTAAAACCAGGTATCGCGTACGATATCTTCCAGCATAGCGACCTCCCCTTCCAGCCATTGCTGGTCAGCGTCATTTGTGAACACCATCGATGCCAATGTCAGCGCCAGCGTAAGCAGTTCTTTGTTATCGCCGACACCCTCAAACACTTCCTTCGCAATATCGCGTTGCGCTCCATCTTTTGCCAATAGACAGAGTGGAAGCAGACCTTTCAGGCCTGTCTTTTTCAGATCCTCGACCGGCAACTCCCACAGCATGATATTGGTAAAGCGAAAGAGATGTACAAGCTCATACTCAGACAGACCCCACTTCAGTGGAGTTTCAGGAATCTTACCTCCAGGCATGAGATAGATAATGAACGAATATACAGGACACTTATGGGCTAATGTTGCCAACACATTATATTCCCAGACGCGCTGCGCTACTTTCGTGCCAGGGCGTCTTTGAAATTCAATGTGCAGCAAAGCCTTCCTTCCATTTAGACGAACCTCAAATAGAGTATCGGCGCTAACTGTTCTTGTCAACGTCTTCAATGCGAGCGAGACAATGCTAACAAGATGCGCACCCGGCATCAACCAGTCTACAAAATCATCTGGGAGCGTCCCTGCCAGGCGCTTCAACCTATCATCCCAGATTTTTACCATATACGGACCTCTTCCTCCACCCTATTTATTTTAACATATATGACAAAGAGTGATCTATCTACAGTATAAAAGCGACACAAATTTATATATGCTTACTTTATCAATTTTGAAATTTGATATAACCTGTAGGCTTAGATCGTGCAAAGGATGATATTCATGCAGACAGGAGATGAGGTTTCATCACTATTATAATATTGACTTCTCTCGTTCTATAAGTTACTATGTACAAGTATTTAAAATTCCGATTTAGGAGTATAGTGCGCATTAAATTGCCTTAAGTTATTTTTAGTACATTAACTTATGGAAGTAAAGACGTGAAACATGGAAGAAGCCCACACCTGGCGAGATCTACTTGGCAAAATCGTCAACGATCCATATGAGCGGCAGCGCATAGCCGACATTGTCGGAGTTAACCCCATTACGCTGACGCGCTGGGCAAATGGCAAGTCAAAGCCGAGGCAGGAGAACCTGCGCCCTCTGCTTGAAGTAGTGTCTCAATATTCTAGCGAGATAGCCAGATTGATTGCACTAGAATACCCGCAGTTTTTTGATGATGGAGCAGAGGCTAAAGACGCTCTGTCGGGGATTCCGGCGACCTTCTACGCGCGTGTGCTCCACACGTATACGACCACGCCGCCGATCCTGCGTGCATCAACAATCAGTGCACTTATCATGCAGCAGTTGCTCAGTCACCTTGATCCATCAGGGATAGGAATTATCGTCATCGTCTCGCAGTGCGTACGTCCTCCGCGTGAGCGCAAAGTACGGAGTGTGCGTATCACCCAGTACCGTACGACAATGCACTTTGAGTCCTATTTAGAGCACCAGACGATCTTTCTAGGGGCTGAGTCGCAGGCAGGAATTGCCCTTGGTTCGGGGCATCCGTCTATAATACAAAACGAAACGGATATGTTCCGTATGTTCCCAACACACCACTTCGCACCAAACAAGAGTGCAGTGGCCTATCCCGTCTTATTGGACTGTCGTGCGGCAGGCACTCTCTATATTGCCAGCGTTCAGAATAATTTTTTTTCCCTGGCGCACCAGAATCTGATTAGTAACTATGCAGATCTCATGACACTGGCGTTTGAACCCGAAGACTACTATGATCTGCAGGAGATAGAGCTAGGCATCATGCCTCCCTTTCGAATGCAGCAGCCACTCCTTTCAAAGTTCCAGAAGCGGGTCACGCAACAGATGCTTGTGGCTGAACAAAAGCGCTACCCGCTCACGCGCACCCAGGCAGAAGAGAGAGTATGGCAGGAACTGGAGGAAGAGTTTTTCTACATCGCGCTTGACTTGAAGGTGAAGATAATGGATCAGCAAGAGACAATGTAGCCACGGAAAGAAACTGCAACGGCTTGCACGAACGGGCTATATTTGGTATGCTTAGTAGCAGGACAGCTATGCGAATAAACAGTCCTCGCTATTGTATACCACCTGCAGAGGAAAGCGAGAGCATATGGAAACATCTCTTCAAAATGCTAGCCTTACAGCGAGCCAGTTGGATGACTCTCTTGCAACAGGACAGATCGCGGAGGAGCAGCATCATATTCATCTGCCTAATCCCAGTCTCTGGCCATTTATTTTGAGTGTGGCCCTGGTGGTGACGCTCAGCGGCGTCCTCTTCTTTCCCACTAACCCATGGCTAACGGTCGTTGCCGCGCCCTTCGTACTCGTTGGCATCCTGGGATGGGCACTGGAAGATCCTATGGCCGCGCCTTATGACGAGGCCGCTGAGGCTTATAGATACGTATACAACCCGGCCATCACACCTCACGATGTATTGGAAGAGGCCGAGGAGGTCGTGGATCGCGTCGTCACAGTGAGCAGCACGGCTTACAGCACCCACCCGGTCAAGGTCGAGATAGACCAGGTGAAGGATGACGGCGTTATCCTGGCTCTGTATGGAAAAGTCGAGTTGGAAGCGCAGCGTCAGCGGCTCGAAGAGTCTCTGCGCTACCTGCCAAACGTGCTCGACGTACGTAACTTTATCGTCGCAGAAGACGAGATCTTGAATATCGCCTACTCGCGCCTCGAAAATCTGAAGACGACGGGCAAGCTAGATGGCGCGCAGAACCTGCGCATCCTGGTCGAGAATTATATCTTGAATCTGTATGGAGATGTGCCAAACAGTACGATGCGCATGGCGCTGGAGCGTGAAATGATCGGCATTCCAGGCGTACGCGTCGTTGTGAACCATATCGGCCTCAACAAAGATATCCCCGGCAACCTGGGCAAGACACGAAACAAGGTTGGCCCCTGAGGAACAACGTTTTTTGGTTCCGCTGTTCCTTAGAAGAGGCCAGATTTAGGAAATGCAGACATAAAAAAACAGGCCGCCAATGTACGACCTGTTTTTTTATGCCTGAAAGCGCTTCCTTACCGCTTGCGCAGAAACGCCGGAATGTCGATCACATCGCCGGACGGCGCGTTACGGCGCTGGGACTCCGGGCTGCGGTCGATGCGACGCACCTGACGCTGATTGCCAGCCTGGCGCTGTAAGGGTTGAGCTTCCGGCTCCGGTACTGGCAGGTTGCGATGACTATTATCCATGTCAACTGCATCACCATCCAGTTCGAAATCGCTCTCATCCACATCGTTCATCAGCGGCACCGGATCGCGCATGTGCGGCTGTGGCGCCATAGAACGCTGCCTGTTCATGTCCAACGACTGCCTGTTAACATCCGCTGCAGAGGGAGGTGGCATTGGCACGCGCTGGCGCCCAGTATCAGAGGCTAGAGATTGCCCTCCACGATTGGATTGCAATGGCCCGGTCGGATGATTCGAAAGGTGCATAGGCTGAGGCGCGGCAACCGCCGGTGCATAGCCACCAGGCTGGTGAGCACGTGGCTGTGTGTTATGGTTGCTACCGTTACTGCCCATACTATTCGCTGCGGACGAAGACACCTGGTAGAGGCGGCTCCGATCGTACTCCGGTCGCTGCGGTTGCGCATACTGGTAAGACGACTGGACGATAGGCTGATGCTGTGCGCGACCATTCGTGGTATTATCAAAGCCCGTCGCGATCACAGTGATCTTGACCTTCCCATCATACGCGGAGTCCTGTACCGCACCGAAGATGATGTTCGCCTCCGGGTGCGCCGCCTGACTGATGATATCCGCAGCTTCATTCACCTCAAACAGGGTCATATCCATGCCGCCGGTGATATTAAAGAGTACGCCACGCGCGCCACTGATATCGATATCCAACAGTGGACTGGCGATCGCTATCTGTGCGGCATCGCTGGCACGCGTCTCGCCGCTCGCCTCTCCGATCGCCATCAAGGCGGAGCCAGCGGCGGACATAATCGTCTTCACATCGGCGAAGTCCAGGTTGATCAGGCCCGGTACAGTGATCAGATCGCTGATGCCCTGAATACCCTGACGTAGCACGTCGTCGGCCAGTCTGAAGGCGTCCGAGAGCGGCGTACGCTTGTCCGCGACCTGTAGCAAACGGTCGTTGGGAACAGTGATCAGCGTATCCACGTGTTGCTTTAGATTCGCGATCCCCTCTTCGGCTGAGAGCAGGCGCTTCTTCCCCTCGAAGGAGAAGGGCTTGGTGACAACACCGACGGTCAGGGCGCCGACTTCGCGCGCGATCTGCGCAACTACTGGACTCGCCCCCGTGCCAGTGCCGCCGCCCATACCAGCCGTGATAAAGACCATATCGGAGCCCTTCAGGGCCTCGTATATCTCCTCTGCATTCTCCTCTGCCGCTTTGGAGCCGACGCCAGGGTTGCCACCCGCGCCGAGGCCACGAGTGAGCTTGTCGCCGATACGAATGCGATGTGGCGCATCTGTCAGCAGCAGAGCCTGAGCATCGGTATTGATAGCAATAAACTCAATGCCCATCATATTCGCCTGAATCATGCGATTCACAGCGTTACTGCCGCCGCCTCCCACGCCAATCACGCGGATCTGAGCAAAGCCTTCAAGTTGATGATTTCCCATAGGTAACATAATTCGTGGCCCCCTTCCGAGCTTACTCTACAGTTACAGGGAACGAAAACCGTTCCTGCCCTACAAATGAGAAGCTACTAAGGTATAAATGCACGTAGCCAACGGCCAAAACGAGATATAAAATCCATTGGCCCCTCATCCTCCGGCTCCTCCTCTTCAGCCATGAGAGACGTGTGACGCAAACCCCAGAGCAGCAGCCCGACCGCTGTCGCGTACGCAGGGCGACTGATCGAGTCAGCCAGTCCATGCATGCCAAGCGGAGAGCCGATGCGCGCGGGCAGATCAAGCGTCTGACTCGCGAGTTCCAGGATACCCGGCATCTCTGCGCTTCCTCCCGTAAGAACGATGCCTGCCGGCAGCAATCCCTCGTATCCCGATTTCTTGATCTCTTCATGCACCATGGAGAAGAGTTCTTCCACACGCGCCTGGATTATTTCGGCCAGAAGCTTGCGTGGAACGAGATCGTCGCAATCGGGCATAAACTGCGACAGATCGATCATATCGTCCTCATCTATGGTCGATGGATCACAATGCCCATACGTTATCTTGAGTTCCTCGGCCACCCCTGGTGGTAGACGCAGGCCGATTGCGATATCGCTGGTGATCAGGTTGCCCCCGATAGGTAAGACGGCGGTCTGCCAGATAGCACCATCGGAGAAGATCGCGATATCGGTCGTACCACCACCGATATCGACCAGCACCACGCCTAGATCGGTCTCACCGTCCGCCAGCACCGCCTCGCTAGAGGCCAGAGGTTCCAGCACGAGATCCTCAATCTCTACATGTGCTTTATGGACACATTTAATTAAGTTATGGATCGAAGACACCGAGCCCGTAATGATATGCGTCTCCACCTCGAGGCGGAAGCCGGACATACCAATTGGATTTTTGATGCCCTCTTGTCCGTCTACAACATAGCCGCGAGGGATCACATGAATGATCTCGCGGTTGGCAGGTATAGCAATTGCGCGCGCCACCTCGATAGCACGGCTGATGTCGTTCTGCACGATGTCGCTGTGACTGGGTGAAATGGCGACAAAGCCTTTGCTATTCTCCGATTCGATATGGCTTCCAGCAATCCCTACATATGCCGTTAGAATTTTCTTCCCTGAAAGGCGTTCTGCACGATCCAGCGCCGCTGCGATTGAAGTGACGGTCTCTTCAATGTTCACCACCACCCCGCGGCGCAAACCCTGTGAAGGGCAGGTGCCAACGCCAACAATATTCAGTTTCCCGTCGCGATCCAGCTCGCCGACCAGGACACAGATTTTTGTTGTTCCAACGTCGATACCGACTATCACCCGCTCTTGCACGATAGACGCTCCTATTGGGCGGTACACTTGTGAGACGCACTACGAAAAACATTGTTCTTGAAAAGACCTGTCATGCGCATCTTCCTGGCTTCATTGCTTTAAGGTATACACCGGACGCAGGCCATAGCGCAGATCAATTGTAGCAAGATGAGATTGCTGCACCAGGGTAAGTATTTGCTGCAATTCGATCAGCCTGTTGTCCAAAGGATTGGTGTCATCGACGCCTCCCAGATAAGCCAACCAGCCACCTGGACTGCTAACAATATACGATCCCCTACTACCTGACCGCCCGGCCTGCGCACCGGTTTTGGCATATATTGTGCCGGTGCAGCTCAGGGTGAAGTTGCTTATCCCGGTTACTTGCGGTAAACGGTTCAATACAGCCAAAGCAAACGTGATGTCCGCCTGATTCAGGTGCACTCCTGGCTGTGTGCCGTCCCCTTTGCCAACCTTCCCCGTCGTATCTACGACGGTTCTTAACTGGCTGGCATCCGGCGTTTCGCTAACCGGCGCAATCACCACCCCTTGATTATCGACGCTATATGTTCCTTGCGCTGTATGCCATAGCAGCACTGGCGTACGCTCGATCACATTGACGGTGATCTGATTGGGCCACTGCTTGCTAAGGCTGGCCGACGCCACGCGTGGTGAAGTCTCGATCCGCTCTTTCAAGGTCGCAACATCCATAAAAAAGATGTTTTGACCTTGCATACCCATATGCTGAATAGAACGGACCAGCACGTCGTTGTGCGTGCCCGCAATGTTGACCTGTTTTACACGAAAAACATTGCTATTGATTACCAGATTTGCAACAAAGATTAGCGCGATAATGCCGAATATCAGGCTCAGCAGCCGCCAGAGGATGCCGCGTTTCACCTGGCGCTGCCCCCCGCTTCGCACCGGTACAGGCGAGCTATTGTACGCGGGCAGACGCTTGACCGCTTTTAAGCGGCCACTGGATGCACGCGTCCCCGTCTGCGCGTAGGTACGCGGCGCTACCGGCGCCATCTCCTCGTATACCGGCCTGGAACGAGCGCGCCGTCGCCTCTCCTGGCGCTGCGCAAACGTATTCCAGGCGGTTGATGGGTCAGCCTCGGGAATTGTTACTACGCGCTGCAAGGTATGCAGCGCTCCACGCCTCTCTCCCCGGCTTGCATCTCTGCCAGCAGGTTGTCTGCTGGCAGGGCGCGCCAATGGCTGTTTTCTATAAGTGTGCGAAGCCATCTGCTCCGGTAGCCGTTTCTTCTCTGTCATGATACTACTACCTTCCACTCGCCGCGTAGTTCGACCTCGAGTTCGAGGTTGACCCCGAACTGTTCGCTGACGCGGTTATGTGCCTCCCTGACAAGCGCTGCGACATCAGCAGCGCTTGCACCTCCTACATTCACAATAAAATTGGCGTGGCGCTCTGAAATCTGCGCCCGTCCATGCCACATCCCCTTCATGCCCACGGCCTCGATGAGCCGCCCGGCATAATCCCCTTCCGGATTCTTGAAGACCGAGCCAGCGCTCTGCTGCGGCGGCTGCGTCCTCTTTCGATGTTGTTTGTGCTCATCGATAATGGTCCGCAATCCCCTGGGGTCTTCGTGATGAAGATGTACGCCAATTTGCACTATGATCTCAGCCGGCTCGATCAGTTGACGTGGGGCCGCTACAGGGAAGCCCTGTTCGTCGAACTGAACGCGTCTCCGGGCACGGAAGCGACTATGTCTATAACTCAGGTCGAGTTCGGCATGTTGATAGCGCCGCAACATCGGCTGCGCGACGGAGTTCTCCACCTCGCGTGCATCCAGTACATCGACCCACTCGAGCACTCGTCCCAGTTCGCTCCCATGCGCACCAGCATTGCTGATGACGCCGCCGCCAAGCGTCCCTGGAATACCAGGACCGAACTCCAGTCCTCCCCAACCAAGAGGAGCCAGTTCGTTCAGCAAGCGAGGCCAGCTTATGCCTGCCTCTGCCGTTAAAAATGCAGTGCCGTCGCCGCGGTCCTCAACTGTATAGCCGTTAAGGGCCACACGCGCTACGATGCCACGTACGCCCGCATCAGCATACAAGACGTTCGTACCATTGCCCATGAGCAGCAAAGGCCAGCGCTGCTCACTACAGAGCGTTACAAGGCCAATCAGTTCGTCCTTCGTGTCGAGCGAGATCCATATATCCGCAGGGCCGCCCACGCCAAAGGTCGAATGGCGTGATAGCGGCTCATCACGACGCACTTTGAAGTGCGACTGTAGTGCGCGATATGTTGTCTCAACATCAAAAGTCATAACAGATTTCCTCTACGCCGTTTTGCGCAGCAATAATTCGGTCACGTGATAGATATCTCCCGCGCCCATTATCACAGCAAGATCGTTTGCTTGCAGTGTTCCACTTAACAGTTCGAATGTGCTCTGCACATCGCCACCGTACAGTACGCGTGCGCCTCCCTGCGCAAAGTGAGGCCGCTGCGCGATGGTATCTACGATCTCGCACGTATGTACGAGACCGGTGTCGCGCTCACGAGCCGGAAAGATATCGCTGATAATTACTACATCCGCCGCATCGAAGACGGACAGGAACTGATTAAAAAATGTCTTTGTTCTGCTGTACATATGCGGTTGATAGACCGCGACCAGGCGCCGTCCTGGATAGCGTCTGCGCGCCGCTTCCAACGTCGCGGCGATCGCAGTGGGATGATGCGCATAGTCGTCCACCAGCATGAGATCCAGCACTCGCCCATCGATAGTTAGCAGACCCTGGTGGCGGGTCTCAAAACGCCTCCGGGTGCCACTGAAGCCTTCCAATGTACGGGCAATGGTCTCGACGTCCACACCGACTATACGCGCGACACAGAGAGCCGCGAGGGCATTTTCTATGTTATGCACACCCGGCAACTGCAGGTGAAAGACACGATCCATAGGAAATGCATCATCACCGTGCGCTCTGACGCGAAAACTCGTTTCTCCATCTGTGAGTGTATCGTATGCTTCAAAGCTCGCTTGCTCCTTTAGGGATGATTGCTCCGCTTCATTTACCGAATACGTAACGATAGAGCCAGGCCAATCGACGAGACGCGCGCGTAGTTCCAGGCAGCCTGGACTGTTCGCATTGAGGACCAGCATCGGCGATATAGGCCAGTCTCCGTGCAGGTCCATGCCCCAAATGAAGTGCTCAAAGGCGGCGAGAAATGCTTCGTAATCAGCAAAGAACTCCGGGTGCTCGAACTCTATCGAGGTCACGACCGCCACGCGCGGATGATAATGCCAGAAGTTATGATTGAACTCGTCGGCTTCATTGACGAAGTATTGCCCCTTGCCCAGGCGATAGTTTGCACCAAAGCGCGGCACGACTGCACCAATCTCACAGGTCGGATCTAGCCCCGCATCGACCAGGATCAACGAGAGCATGGCCGTCGTCGTTCCCTTGCCATGCACGCCGGAGACCGAGAGGACGCATTTCTGCTCCATCAGGGAACCAAGCAGCTCCTGCCAGGTGTAGACGTGGATGCCACGCCGCTGCGCTTCGAGCAATTCTGGATTCTGCGGATTGAGCGAGGTCACAGCCGGGCTGATCACCAGGGTATCGACCCCCGCCAGATGGTCTGCACTATGACCAACCTGTACATCTATCCCCGCCTGCTCCAGGGCGCGCGTGGTCGCCGACGGCTGGCGATCACAGCCCGTCACCTTATCCCCCTGCAGCAGCGCCATCTGCGCTACAGCGGAGATGCCTTGCCCGCCTATTCCCATGAAATGCAAGTGCGACTTCTTCAAATGCTTATAACCTCGCGCTTCGATGTCTTGACTCCGCGTGCCATCTCAACGACCACTTCGACAATATCTTGCGTTGCCGTTGGTCGCGCTAGCTCCCCGACAGCCTCCGCCATCGCTTTTAACTTCACATAAGATGTAATATTATTTTTAACACGTTCTACAAGTGTTTCAGGTTTCAGATCACTATTGCGAATAACCTCTGCCGCCTGTTTGCGTTCAAACATAGCGGCGTTGGCCTCCTGCGGCGAGTCGCCCAACGCCGGAGGTAAAGGAACCAGGATGGCGGGCTTGCCCAATACAGCCAGTTCGCTCAACGTCGCGGCGCCCGCGCGGCACACCACCAGTTCCGCGGCCTGTAGCGCCAGGGGCATTTCCGCATCCATGTACGGAACCAACCGGTAGCGCTGCCTCGTCTCCACCGGTAGAGCCGCCAGGGTACTCTCAGAGAGTGCGCGCGTCTCTTCGAACAAGTTTCTGCCGCTGATCTGCAAGACCTGGCTGTACGTGAGCAGGTCGGGCAAGGCGCGGCACACCGTCTGATTGAGGTGGCGCGCTCCCTGACTTCCTCCCGTCACCAGCAGGAGCGGCAGGTCAGGCGCAAGACCGAGCGTTGTACGAGCTTGCTGTGGCTGTATCAGGCGCGCGTCCAGGATCGCCTGGCGTACGGGATTGCCGAGATGCAACGTTTTCCCTGAGGGAAAGTAGCGCTGCGAGTCGGCAAAGGCTACAGAGATACGCGTCGCCAGTGGCGCGAGCAGGCGATTAGAAAGGTTTGGCGGCACATCCTGCTGGTGCATCAGTAGGGGAACGCCATTGAGCCTGGCGGCAAGTCCAGCCGGAACCGCTACGTATCCGCCACTGGTAAAAGCCGCATCAGCATGGAAGTTGCGTACGATGCCGAGTGCCTGCACCATCCCAACAGGGACGCGCGCGATGCCTGTCATGGTGCGCCAGGAGACAAAACGCTGCAGCTTGCCGGCCTTGATCCGCGCAAAACGGAGACCAGCAGCAGGTATCAACTCTGTCTCCAGGCCATCGTCGCTGCCCAGATAGAGAACATCGGTTTTATATTCATTTTGCAACTGCATCGCCACAGAGAGTGCCGGATAGATATGGCCTCCCGTGCCCCCACCAGATATCAGAATTCGCATAATTTTTTCTGTTCGTTTCAATCCAATTGAGACAGACATTATCCTACAATTTCCTGCCAGCCACTGGTTTTCGCGCTTACACCTTTCTCGTAATAGTTTTCGTGATCGTGCGTTTCGACAGGGTTGGCTTCTCAGGCTCCTGAATGTAGCGCGAGATATTCAAGAGCACCCCCACAGCCGCCAGAGTGATGACTAGCGAAGAGCCGCCATAGGTAATAAACGGCAGCGGCACCCCTGCATAAGGGATCGACCCCGTCGTCGAACCGATATTGATCATTGCCTGTAAGATTAGCCAGGTGGTAATGCCGGTTGCCAACAAGGCGCCGTAGATGTCCGGTGTGCGCCGTGCCAGGCGAAAGCCACGAAACGCCAGGAACAGAAACAGCATCACGATAAGCGCGCAGCCGATAAAACCCAGCTCCTCACCAATGATGGCAAAGATCGAGTCGACCTGGGGGAACGGTAGATAACCCGTCTTCTGACGACTTGCCCCCAGTCCAACGCCAAACCAGCCACCCGATCCCAGCGCCAGCAACGACTGATAGAGCTGCAAGTTGATGCTCGTAACATTTTTGAACGGGTCCAGAAACCCCATCAGCCGAAAGTACCGGTAACCGTGTAATGCCTGCATCAAGAAAACCAGCCCGCCGCAGCCCATCGCCAGCAGAAGCTGCACAATATTTGCTCCCGCCGTAAAGAACATCACCGTAGCGAGTCCCGCGATAATGATCGTTGTGCCCATGTCGTTCTCTAATAGCACCAGCCCCAGGATTAACCCCACCAGGAGCACAAATGGAGCCAGGCCGTACAGAAACGTCCCCACCTGCTTTCCCTTACGGGCTAGCCAATCCGCCACATACAGGGCCAGCACCAGCTTGGTCAATTCGCTCGGTTGAAACGAGAAGAACGAACCGAAGCCCAGCCAGCGGGCCGCACCGTACGCCGTCGTTCCAACCAACAAAACGAGCACCAGCAATGGCAGCATAACGACCATGCCTAGCAAAGAGAAACGCCGCCACTGCCGGTAGTCTATACGCATGGTCACGAGCATCACAACTACGCCCAGTAGCGCCCAGACGAGCTGCTTCTGAAAGAAGTACGAGGCGTCGCCGTAGTCGCGCGCCGCCAGGAACGAGCTCGCGCTGTACACCATCACCAGACCAATACACAGTAGCGCCAGCACGGCAGTAAGCAGCCATGCGTCGATCTTACCGGCCACGCGCGGGAGGCGCATCTCAAGCGCGGAGAGCTTTTTCTGCTCCTCGTCACTGATCACCTGCACCGGAGTACTCGGCGGTGCGGCAACCTCTGCCGGGCGCAGGCGCCAACTGGCGGTTAATCCGGTCCGTTGCCTTATAGCAGGTGTAGCGGCGATCCTCGAATGTTTCGCAACAGGCGGCAAGCTCTTGCGCGGCGCAGGGCGCACCAATGTATCCTCTGCCGCGTAGCTCACCTTAACATTACGAGATGTCTTTTTTTGTACAGGCCACCGGGCGCCATTCTCGGGTACCTGGAGATCATGGCGCTTCTGGCGCTCCGCCGCCTCTAGAGCAGGAGAACGCATCACAGGAGGAGAGAGCTCACTCCTGTGCCTTCCTCTGGCATCGTTTTCTTGTCTTAGCCTATCTCGTAGCATGAATGCCTGTTTTCTTCACTTGACATAGAACATTTTTTCGAGTATACTCACTACAAGTCACGCTTATCGGATGTATCATTTTTATGCTGAACGGGATGCTCTTGCATAACTTGCAGCGCCTGTTCAACATCCTGGTCGCTCATGTGCAGGTGTACCTGTTGCAAATCAACGACCTCAACATCCTTTGCTCGTAATAACGCACTCCAGGGATCACTCTCAAGCGCCGATACTAGCGCATCGACGGCGCTCTCCGGGGCGTCTATTTCTGCCAGAGAGGCCCCCAGAAGCTCGCGCCATACGTCACTCAGTGGTGCATGGCTGAGCCGTCGAGCATCCTTATCTTCTTCTTGCATAGCATACCTTCTCGCCGTGATACTCCACACACAGCCACTTCTACATTATTGTTGGTCAGGTGTGACATTATATTGCCACATCAATTGCTGGGCGATAGTCTTCCATAGCGGACCTGCTGCCGTGCCACCGAAAATAGTGGCCTGGGGCCGATCTAGTTTCACCAGAATTACATACTGCGGATCTGACGCGGGCAGAAAACCTGCCATCGACGCCACCGTCTGCTGATCTGAGATGCCTTGCGTGGTGGCTGTCCCCGTTTTCACCGCAACGCTATAGCCTGGAAAAGTTGCCTGCTTATTAAAGTTCGCCGCGCTTACCAGCATACCTTTCAACAATTCGGCAGCTCTCGCGCTGATCACACGGCGCTTGACCTCCGGTTGCGTCATCGTTATATGCCCGTTATTGTTCACAGAGGCAACGAGATATGGCTGCATCATCACACCATCGTTCGCAATCGTCTGGTAGACCATCGCCATCTGGAGCGGCGTGACCAGAATACTCTGCCCAAATGACTGCCGCGCCAGATCGCTCTGAGTCCAGTCAGGAGAGGAAGGATCGCGATACGTACCAGCGGCCTCGGGATCTTCCAGACCAGTGCTCTGTCCAAAGCCGAAGCGCTGCAGGTAAGGATAGAAGCGATCAACCTTCAATATGTTATGTGCAACGTACGCAGCACCGACATTGGCCGAATGCTCCAACACCTGCGTCATCGTCTCCGTTCCATAACCCTCGTCAGCCCAGTTCGTCACCGTGGGCGTGCCATCGGTAAAGTTAAGATAGCCAGGGTCGTAGAACGATGTATCTGGCGTGATCAGACCCTGATCGAGCGCCGCCGCCATCGTCACAGACTTCATTATCGAACCGGGCTCATACGCGCAATAAAGAGCTGGATTAAAGTACACATCCTCGGTTCCAACACAGCCCTTCTCATTGAGGGCCGCGCTATAATTATTGGGATCGAAGGTCGGCACGCCAGCCATTGCGACCACCGCGCCGGTACGCGCATTCAAGATCACGACGGTTCCACTCTTCGCCTTCAAGTTTTTTACAGCCTGGGCCAGTTCGCTCTGCACTAGATACTGTATGTTGCCATCAATCGTCAGTGTGAGATTCGCGCCTGGAACCGCCTGTTGCTGCGAGTTCGCTCCTACTGTCAGCGGATTGCCCATCAGATCGGTCTCAGCCGTCAGGCTACCGGGCTTACCAGCCAGCAGCGTATTGTATTTCTGCTCCATACCGTAAATGCCGCTTCCCTGGTCTTGCGGCACGTAGCCTAGAACCTGGGATGCCAGATCGCCGTCAGGGTAGACGCGCAGGGTACGCGGCTCCAGAAAGGTATCGGGCAACTGTAAGTTGCGCAACTGCTGACTCTGCGCCGGCTCGATCGGTCCTGCGATACGTACAGAGGCGAGGTGCGTGTCAAAGAGCTGTTTCAACCTGTCCTCTGAAAGCTGTGGCAGCACCTGGTGCAATTTACTGCACAACAGGGCCAGTTCAGCCTGTGCGTTATCGCCCGTATAATCGGTCGCGAACTGTAGCGGCGCAACATATACATCATCGCGCACGACATTGGTCGCCAGGATGTGCCCATGTATATCGTAGATATAGCCGCGCGGCGCGTTCACCACCTGATTCTGAATATGCTCATCGTTTGCCAGTTGCGAAAGGTAGCTTGAGCGTACCACCTGCCAGTAATAGAGGCGCCCCAGCAGAATCAGCATAGCGGTACAGACCAGCAAGAAGACAATCATCTGCCGACTGCGCGCTCGTTGTAGTTCTGCACTCATCTACCGGCTCCTCTTTTCCTCAAGGAAACTATGGCTGAAAACCTTGCTCATTGTTCGTAAATGGTAAAAGATGTTTCACAACCAGCACCTGGACCGCACCTGGACTGGCGGGCACAAGCCCGAGTTTGTGGGCGCCATCGGCGATAAACGCGGGCGATTGTTCCTGAGCGATCGTATTGATCAGATCCTGATTCTGACGCTTCTGGGCGGCCTGCTGCGCATTGATAGCCAGCAATTGCTGATTGGCAGAGACGGCCTGGCTCACCTGACTCAGGTAGAGGACCGCCATCAACCCGATCAAGAGCACGCTGGTGATGCACAATGCCACCGGACCCATATGAAAGAAGAATGGGTAAAGTTGTCGACGGCGCCTGGCGACCAGCCGTGTCTTTTGTGACATCACTGGAGAAGTATTTTTCCGCTCCTTCAGGCCATACATACGCAGCGTTCCTCCAAGATGCTGAACTCCCATGCTCACTGATACGACGAACGTACATACATACCCACCTCCCTACAGATGACGCACTACGAACCAACAACTATTTCAGCGGCTCGTAGCCTGGCGCTACGAGCACGAGGATTCTGCTCCACTTCCTGGTCAGTTGGAGTCGCGGGCTTACGCGTCAGGATGCGCAGACTCGCTTTATGGCCACAGATGCAGACAGGAGTGCCCGGCGGACAGATACAATCGGTCGCCTCGCGGCGCATAAACTCTTTTACAATCCTGTCTTCCAGAGAATGAAAAGCGATGATAACCATTCTTCCGTCTCCCTCTCCATGCGCTTCACCCGTCGCTCTCCTCGCTCGCAATATATCAACTATCTGTGGGAGCGCTGTCGTCAGACGCTCCAACTCGGAGTTCACCGCGATCCGCAGCGCCTGAAAAACCCGCGTTGCCGGATGGATCACCCCACGTTTGTACGGAACACCAGCAGCGGCCATTGCTGCCAGTTGGCCTGTCCGCGTAATGGCACCCTTTACGCGCTCCCGCACGATACGCTTTGCTATCTGGCGAGAACGCCTCTCCTCGCCGTAGCGCCAGAAGATGTCCGCCAGTTCCTGCTCGTTCGCAGTATTCACCAGGTCTGCCGCTGAGATCGTCAGCGACTGATCGAGCCGCATATCGAGAGGACCATCGGCGCTAAAGGAGAATCCTCGCTGTGGATTTTCCATCTGGTCCGATGAGAAACCCAGGTCGAGTAAGATTCCTTCTATAGAGCCTATAGAGCCTGCCCAGGTCTCGTCTACGATGCGAGTCAGGTCAGCGAAATTTCCGTGCACCAGTTGCAATCGTCCACTATCTATGAACCCCGAGAATCGCGCGCTCACACGCTCCAATGCCTGAGCGTCGGCATCGATACCAAGCACCCGACCATCGGGCTCTGAACGCTCAAGAATGGCTTGAGTATGCCCTCCTCCACCCAACGTACCATCTATATAGTGGCCACCTGGTCGCGGCTGAAGAAACTTCAACACCTCGTCCAGCATGACCGGCACATGTTGTGTATGCTCTGTTGCCATGAATGATAAACTTTATGGTTAGAAGGGAATCTTGCTCCCATCGGCATCTAGTCGCTCTTGATAAGTCTGCCACGCTGTGCGATCCCAGATCTCAAAGTGGTCGCGCACACCCGCTATCGTCACCTCGGCACCGAGACTCGCATAGGTACGTAGCCTGGCGGGAATAATGATGCGTCCCTGCGCATCCAGTTCCACCTCACTGGCACTTGGATAGATGCGCCGCTCGAAGTCACGCAGCTCGTCGCTCGCCTTCCCCGATACCAGCTCATCGGACTTCTGCTCCCAGCGTTGCATAGTGTAGACCGAGAGACATGTTCCCATGCCCTTACTGATGACGGCGCCGCTGTCCATCTGCGCCCGAAACTTTGCGGGAACCGCCATGCGCCCTTTCGCATCGATTGTATGCTCATGTTCGCCGAGAAACATTGTATACCTTTTCCACTATCGATTCGTCTCAGTAGCCTCTGGTGAAACGGTCAGGAACTCTCCCTTTTCCTGGTACTGCTCACCGGTTTTCCTACCCGCCATTAGATTCACCAAAATGCCCCACTTTTCCCCACTTCATTGTAACATTTCTTACGCCATGGGAAAAGAGTGTTATCCACCAATTTTTCGCTGGCTGGTGGATAACTTGTGGATAACTTCTGATATAGAAAGATGTACCGATGTAGAATGAGTTTTACGGGTTTGCAACTTTTTCTTAAAAACGCTTTTCAATCCCTACACAAATTCTGCATACAGCAAACGACAGAGCAGACTGATCACGCTTGAAATGTCTTTCTAACAGAAAAAGCTACAGCCACTCTATACGACTACATGTGAAATACAAAACTGTCTATCATAGGGGGCTTATACGACTTTTAGAACAAAAGATATATTTAGGGCTTCTGATGCCAGCGTCCTATACAGGACGAGGCGAAGGAAATCCGGCACAACGGCGGGAGAAATTTAACCCTGATATAGGAAAAGTTTACTACTGTTGACCTCAAAGCGAAGGACTGTTTCTCTACTCGATCGCAGCTTAGAAACAACGTCCGGTCGATTAGCCTGTGAAGCCTTTTTTCGACCTATACGATAGGTTCAGATCGGCCTGTAGAGCGGCTTTAATCTCTGTATCAGCCTTTAGAGCATGGTGAGACGCTTGTATTTCTCAAAATCACATGCTATACTCCTAACGGCAGTGAGGTTGTAATGCCGCTCTACAGGCCCAACAGTAGCAACATTGGGACGAAAAGCGACGTGTGTTGATTGTTGCAAGGAGGATTCTGAACCTATGGCCAAAGATCAGACTGAAAAAAGTAGCGTCTCTACTATAGGCAGGCAAGAGCTTTCTAAGCGTATTGCCAAACAGGCGAAACTATCCCAAAAGCAAGCATCTGAAGTGCTAGAGGCAACCCTCGACGCTATCCGCGAGGCTCTTCAAGATGGTGACGAAGTACGTTTAGTGGGCTTTGGCTCCTTCAAGGTGCGCCAGAGTGCTGCTCGTAAAGGGGTCAATCCACGCGACCGACAACCGATCGAGGTGCCCGCGAAAGAACGCGTGCGCTTCTTCCCTGGCAAAGAACTCTCAGAGGCCGTTGTCAAGAAGTAGTTCATAGTGATGTATCCCCTCACTGCCACATAGCCTCAATGAGCATCGATCTCAGGTGGATTGGCCTATCTACCCACTGATGCTTTTGAGGCTATGTTGCACATTTGATACCTTGCATACACTTTCTCTCCTCGTTTCATGAACTCCGCACTCCCCCTGGCATCTTCCTTCATTATAGGGTACAATGCTGCAAGATATTCACTCTACCAGATATGAAATGGAAAATATTTATGCCAACATACAAATTGAACGATACAACGCTCGCCCTGTTGCGCGGGAACATCGTCGACGTGCAGGCGGATGCAATCGTTAACGCAGCAAACTCGGGACTGGTGGGCGGTGGTGGCGTCGATGGTGCCATTCATCGCGCCGGCGGCCCAACGATTATGGAGGAGTGCCGCAAGATCGGCGGCTGCCCTACCGGTAGCGCGGTGGCGACGACGGCGGGGCGCCTCAAAGCGCAGTATATCTTCCACGCGGTCGGCCCCATCTACGGTCATCACAGGGATGAAGCGCGTCTCCTCGCCGGAGCGTACCAGGCGTGCCTCGATCTAGCCGAGCAATACGCTGTGAAGAGCATCGCCTTTCCGTCGATCAGCACCGGTGTCTATAGCTATCCTCTCGAAGAGGCCGCCCCTATCGCATTACGTACGGTTATCGAGCATGTCAAGAAACCGACCAGCTTGCAACAGGTGACGTTCGTTCTCTTCAGTAACGATACCTATAGCGCGTTTGAGAAGGCGCTCAGCGAGCTTTTAGCGCAGTAAAAACGGGATCAGTCTTCGCGTAGTGCCTTCTTAAATTCCCTGACGAAGCCGACAATGCCCTGCGCCCACGTCATCTTCGGTTGCCGCTGTGCCTCTTCACGCTGACGGCGCAGGAGTTCTTGCAGGGCGGCATTGCGCAGCTCTTGCAGCAGCAGGGCGTCGTAGGCAGCGCGCTTCGTCACGTCGCCGAGAACCTCGTATGCTTCGTTGAGCTGCCTGATGCGGTCTTCGCGCGCCTGCTTGTTCACGTCGGGGTGATACAGGCGCACGAGACGGCGATAGGAGCGCTTGATCTGGGCAAGCGACGCATCCCGAGCAACTTCCAGCAAGGCATAATAATCTATCATCACGCACCTGTACTTCCAAAGCCACCGCGCGCCTGTCCCATCTCATCGACTTCTTGCCAGGCAACGCGCACAATCGGCACAAAGATTCCCTGGGCTACACGCTCTCCACGAGAGATGTAGACCGCTTCATCTCTAAAATTATACACCGATACCATCACCTCGTCGCCCTCGCCCGCGTAATCTTGATCGACTACCCCTACACCATTAGGTATCAGCAGACCTTTGCGGCGCGCGGTACTGCTGCGCATGGTCAGCAGCAGCATATATCCCGGTGGCGTGCGCACAATGACGTTACCAGGAATACGGGCCAACTGGCGCGGCATAATCTCGGTCTCTTCGCGGCAGTACAGATCAAAGCCGACCGATCCCGCCGTAGCATACGTGGGCAAGGGCAGTGATACATCGACGCGTTTGATTGTCACCTGCAAGGGTTGCATCGCTCTATTCGTCTCCATATTACAGTGTCAGGCACCAGTGTACAGCTACTCCCCTCTAGCCGTCAATGAGGATGTACCCGACGCACAACTCTGGACGTTCTATTCTATAGAAGATAGTCTTTGGAAAAGGATGTTTGAGGGGGGATGTATATTGATAGAAGAAGGCATACCTGCTATCCTTTCTCTATCCTTACTTCTCCTGTAGAAGAGAAGTTCCTCTTCGGAGGAAATCGATCCGTGGAGTTTGTCCGTTGAGTCTGCGCGTACGCTTTGCCATAACCTTTATCCTGCTCTTGTTGACGCTGTTCTGCGTAGCTTTTGCCGCGAGGTCCATCGTAGTAACATGGCAACAATTCCGCCAGCAAAACGCAATGGCGAGGTCCGGCGACGTACGCACGATCGGTCCGTGGATGACGGTTCCATATATTGCTCACACCTATCATGTGCCCGAAACATACCTCTATAGCCAGCTCCAACTACCTGACTCACTTGCACTCCATCATACGACCCTCCATCTGCTCGCTATGCGCTATCATCGCCCAATCGATCACCTCGTCAGTGTCAAGTCTCCAAAATCCTAGACATCAAAACACGGTAATAGAAGGAACAGCGGGCAAGCCGTGCTCCTGGGCAAATTGATCAGGCGAACGATACTCCAGGCTCTCATGAGGCCGGATCGCATTGTAGAATTGGACCCA
>WNFX01000683.1_pt1 | contig 46999 bp, 42 predicted proteins | sample 5400111 | NCBI WGS metagenome assembly WNFX01 (sample SAMN13153363, study PRJNA577476) | soil metagenome | isolation source: 40 cm soil or saprolite under grassland replicate 1 | place: USA:California | collected 2016-06-15
ACTATGATGCGATTGTTATCGGTACCAGTCAGGGCGGCAGACTACTCCCAATTGCATTAGCGAAGGCAGGCCGGAAAGTGGCGCTGATTGAGCGCGACCACGTAGGCGGTACCTGTGTCAACGTGGGCTGTACCCCCACAAAAACGATGGTCGCCAGCGCACGCGTCGCCTATCTGGCAAGGCGTGGCGCTGACTACGGCGTACAATCTCTCCAATCTCGGCAAATTGCACCAGGTGCCATTGAGCAGATCGCCCGCCGTTCGTAGCATCGTCAAATCTGTCGGGTCAGGCTTGAGCCCTAACTGCGGGTAGCTCAGTAAGTGAGCGCATAATTTTATCGATGTGCAGGGCCAGAAGTGCGTACTCCCGCAGCCACTGTGTAATCATGGCTGTGTTGTCCCTTCATCAGATTGGTTCGCATCATCCGGGCATACCAGCCAGTAGCGGCCGTGATCGCGCATCATGATCTGCTCATCGACCAGGTGGCGGCGCAGGCTGGAGACGTCCTCGTGGAATGGCTTTAAGATCGCGTTAACCTCGGGCTCCGTGTAGATGCGCCCCCACTCGAACGAGCGCGCCAGTTCTTCGAGGATAATACGTCGTTTCGTGCGTTGGGTCGGAATGCTCACCAGGCGGTCATTCTGGAAGAAAACCTCGATCACGCGGCTGCGCGACTCAGCTTTAGTAGGCAGCCCAAGATGGTCGTCCGCAAACATCGTCTCCCGTATCTGCCAGATACTCTCCGTGTCCAGCGAGTAGTAGCGATAGGCATTCTCGCGCCTCTCCCGTATCAATCCCCCATTCTTGAGAATATGCAGGTGATGCGAGATGGTCTGCGGCGTCACGCCCAGGCGTTCCGCGATCTCCTGTCCATACATCTCCCGGTCCTGCTCCGCCAGCAGCGCCAGGATCAGCAGGCGCTTAGGATCGGCCAGGGCAAGTCCCAGTACGTGCATACGCGCCATATGTGGCGTAAAGTACTGCGGATCATACTCCGTATGTATCGCTTTGGCAGAAAAGTCTTGCGACTGCCACCTGCGGATCATCTGCCTCTCATCGTATTCGGCCGATGTATATCTCTTGACAACCTCCGGCATCTCTTCCCGGCTGCGTTTTTCCCATTGCTTGTCTTTTCCCATAGCAGCACCTCTCTTGATAAGTCGATCAGAAGATTGTCTGATTGTATGATAAGCGAAGCAGAAGAAAAAGTCAAGGCGCATTTCCTGAGATCCCCTCAGAACTAGGGGGTGCAGGGGACTGCGTCCCCTGCCGGAGCGCGAAGGACCCTGCCTGGGGGGCAGGGAATCCTCGCTCACCCCCTCCTTACTAGGAGTACAGGGTGCGAAGCCCCTGCCGGAGCGCGAGGTGTCCTCGCTCACTCTCTCCTCCCCAAGCGGGCCGCAGGCCCGCCAGAAGCATTATGAGTGGATGTCAGGCATTTCCTTTTCCACTCGTGGTTCTATCTACGATGCGCTTGGACGATACGTGTTATTGAAAGAACAAAATACATATCCTTAAAGATAGTAGATCTTCCGAAGAGATAGATGAACACCTGGAAGGAAAAGAAGCGCCTGCGAAAACTGCCCAATAGTAATGCTTTTAGTTACAAACTGGTTTATACTACAGTAATCAAACCCATCTTGAAGCTGCCTGAAAGGGAGAAGATGCCATGATTTCCTTTCCAACGATTCTCTTACGACTCAGTGTCGCGCTGTTTCTTGGCGCCCTGGTGGGCCTGGAACGCGAAAGCCGCGATCACGAGGCAGGGATGCGCACGAACGCTCTCGTAGCTCTTGGCACAGCGCTCTTTACCATTATCTCCGCTTTTGGCTTCCTTGAATTTCTAAGCCTTGCTCATATACAGATCGACCCGACGCGTATCGCCTCGTACGTCGTCGCTGGTATCGGCTTCCTGGGTGGTGGAGTAATTTTCTTGCGGCAAGAAAGTGAGCGCGTCAAAGGAGTGACAACTGCAGCGACCATCTGGGTCGTCGCCGCCATCGGCATGGCCTGCGGAGCAGGACTGCTTTGGGAGGCGGTAACTGTAACCGTCTTAGCACTTATTATTCTTGTAGGATTTCGCTATATCGAAACGTTTCTTTTGCCTCATCGCAAGTCAAATGCGCACCATATTCATATAGAAACCACGGCAGCGGAAGCTCCATTCATTAGCCGGGTATACGAGATCTGTAAACGCAACAGCATTCCCATAGATGGGTTAGACATACGCAAAGTCAAAGATATCAATACCGTGAAGATAACGAGTCATGTTCAGAGCCCTGCCGCACTGATTCAAGTCCTTGATGAGCTGCGGACTTTGGAAGGAGTTCAAGCAGTCAACACCGATGTACCGGAGTCCGGTAAAGAAATAGACAGGGAGCCGTAGTACGAACATGAGACCGGCGTAGTGCGAACATGAGAGGGGCAAGAGAACATGAGAGGGGCAAGCCCTCTCACTACTATACACGAGCCTCCGAAGGCACTCCGTCGTATAGTAGTGGCATCCCTTGCGGGTGCCATGCCTGGGGGTCACACACTGGCAGCATATGACTTGTGTGCTTGCGGCTGCCATGTCCCCTTGCGGCTGCCATGCCCAGGGGACAGATAATCATGCCTCCCGACCCTACTGTGCTTCTTGCGCAAGAGGTAGAGTAAACAGAATGCGCGTCCCTTGACCCGGTATGCTTTCAGCGCAGATAGTGCCGCCATGGGCTGTAATGATAGCCTTGACGATCGAAAGGCCCAGGCCGCTGCCGCCTGTCGAGCCGGAGCGCGCACGGTCCGCGCGATAAAAGCGGTCAAAAATGTGTGAGAGATCGGCAGCATCGATACCCGTTCCCGTATCTCTTACCCACACGCCCAGCTTTTTCCCATCCTCTCTGGCTCCAATAGTCACCGTGCCGCCCGCGGGCGTATGGTGCCGGGCATTGTCCAGCAAGTTCAGCAGCACCTGCGTAACGCGGTCACTATCGGCCAGCACCGGGGGCATTTCCAGGGCGATCTCATTGCGCACTGAGATACCCGCCTGTTCGCATTCAGGCCCGATCACTGCCAGCATCTCGTCAACCAGCGCGTGCAGGTTCAGCGGAGCCAGGTCAAGCTGAATGTAACCCGCTTCCAGCGAAGTCATCTGCTGCATGTCACCCACCAGGCGGCGCAAACGTTGCACCTCGCGGCCGATCAGTAGCGCTGTTTCCTGACGAGCCTTCGACTCGGAAATCACGTCGTCGGCGAGGGCTTCGCTCAGACCTTGAATTGCCGTCAGCGGTGTAATCAAATCGTGGGCAATGTTAGCAACCAGCTCGCGGCGCATTTCCTCCTGTTGGCGCAGCTCGGTCACATCTGACTCGATGGTATCCGCCATGGCGTTAAAGGTCAGCGCCAGCCTGCCCAGTTCGTCCTGGGACGCGGGGGGGGAGACCCGCTGGGTATAGTTCCCGCCCTTCATTTGTTCAGCGGCAACGGTGAGCCCGGCCAGTGGCCTGGTGAGCCTATGAGCGAGCAAGAGGCTGAAGATCAATACGGCCAGCGCAACGCCCACAGCAGCAATCAGTATCGCCCAGTTTACATTGACCAGGAACTCGTTGGGCGAAAAGCCCTGCGGGTATAACTGCGGCTCTGCAAGCAGCATGGCGCCGATTATTTGCCCGTTATCGCGCAGAGGCAAAGCAATATACTGTCCTGCAAATGTATCTCTGTTGGTATCACCCTGCAAGGTGCCATTCACTTCCTGACCCTGGAGAGCCTGCCCCAATGCTTGCTGGAGCACGGGTACGTCAGCATTGTTCAGCTTGAGATAAGAAGGGGAAGGGCGGCTGCGCACCTGACCCTTTGTGTCTACGATCACAAACAGGTCCGGACTATTGAGCCTCAGGGGATTCAGGTTGTTCCAGCTTCCCCCGGCTTCGCGATACACCTGCACAACCTGCTGCGCGACTAGTTCCGCCCGCGTATGCAGCAGTTCTCTTTCCGTACTATAGAAATAGTTTTGCACGGCAAAGGTGATAACGATCGTCAACACTACGATGGCAGCCAGGGCCACGCCCAGGTAGCTCAGGACAAGTTTGGCACGCAGGCTCAATGCCGGAAGAGTGAAACGTCTCATCAGGTCTATCCTTCCGGATCAAACTTATAGCCCACTCCCCACACCGTTTTGATGTAGTGTGGAACCCCCTCCACTGCTTCTATCTTCTTGCGCAAGGTGCCGATATGTACATCAACTGTGCGACCATCCCCCAGGTACGTATAACCCCAGACCGAGTTCAGCAGTGCCTCGCGGCTAAACACGCGATCGGGAGCCGAAGCGAGCGTCACCAGTAGATCGAATTCTTTGGCCGTGAGCGTCACTCTCTGTCCCCCCACTTCGACGCGCCTGGCAGGGATATCGATGGTGAGCCCATCGAAATGTAACTCTTCGTGCTTCGTTTTATCTGGCGGTTCAGTGCTTTTTGTTTCAGTCGTGGTAGTCATATTTTGCGCGGTCCTGCGCAAGATGGCCTTTACGCGGCTCACAACCTCGCGGGGACTGAACGGTTTGACGAGATAATCGTCCGCGCCCAGGTCCAGGCCCGCTATACGGTCTTCCTCGCCCTGGCGCGCCGTGAGCATGAGGATGGGTGTGTTAGCCCAGGCGCGGATGCGGCGACACACCTCCATGCCATCCAGCGCGGGCAGCATAAGATCGAGGATAATCAGGTCAGGGTGCTCACGGGCATGCAGTTCCAGGCCAGCCACGCCATCTCTGGCCACAAGTACCATATAATTCGCCTGCTCCAGGTAGAGCTGGATGACCCGCGCGATATTCAGTTCATCTTCGATAACGAGGATTTTCATAGCTTCCCTTGTCGCCTTCAAACAACGGAGACATGTATCATTCGCATGATAGCATATCGCGTAACTCCTCAGCAGGGGGTGTCGGGGGATGCAGTCCCCTGGCCGGAGCGCGATGGCAAATGAGCCTGGGGGGCTCATAGGACGCGCTTCCTTCCTTTTCTCCTCTCCGCCGCAGGCGGCACAAGAAAGGCGCCTGAGTAGTTATCATATCGCTAAAAGTTCAAGAAGATAACAGTAAAATGTAAAATTTTCGTAAGGTTCACCTCCCGCAAACCCCAGATTTTCCTTACAGCTTTTTTACATTTCTCTGCCAATTCCTTGAAAATATTGAGGCAAAGTATGTATACAAGCAAAAACACGTCTCGTACCAGGGTCACTGTCGTAACGAAGAAAGGTTATTAGTGAATAAATATGCTGTACTATAATAGTAATGATGAGCCAACAGCTCCATATTACGCCCCCTATGAGCAGGAGCCCACACTGCCGTATCGAGCCGCGCCCGCACAAACAGCGGCATCACCACAGCAGGCTGCGCTTGAACAAACGTCAACACCGCCTTTGCCACCGGTATCCCCATCTCAGCCCCCTCCACCACGCTCCCCCAGGCGCTGGGGTACAGCGATTGTGCTGGGACTACTGCTCGTGGTTCTGAACATCGGCTTGTTCGCGGGCTGGCAGTTGGGCAGGAGCAGTGCAACTACTACGGCTTCCACCACGGGAACACTGCAGGCTGGAACAAATCCCACGACCTCTATTCCCGCGCTCACCGGAAATAATATCCAGGCTGTGCGCGAGGCAGTAATCGCCAAGGTGCAGCCGGCGGTTGTGCAGGTAAACGTGACCACCTCGTCCGGAAACCAGCTAGGCTCTGGCGTCATCATCGATCATCGCGGCTACATCGTCACAAACAATCACGTGATCGCTGGCGCGACCAGTATCAATGTCGTGCTCAATGATGGCAGGAAGCTGCAGGCGCAACTGGTTGGAACCGATCCCACCGATGACCTGGCCGTGTTGAAGATCACCCCACCTGCCAGCGGCCTCACAGTGGCAACCCTGGGTGACTCGTCGAAGTTGCGGGTGGGACAGGATGTGCTGGCCATCGGTAACCCGCTTGGTTTCTCGCAAACGGTAACTAACGGCATCATCAGCGCCCTCAACCGCACCGCCTCCGAAGGCCAGAACGGCGCAACGCTGCCAAACGCCATCCAGACCGACGCGCCTATCAACCCGGGCAACAGCGGCGGCGCACTGGTAGACCTGCAGGGCAACCTGATCGGCATTCCCACGTTGGGAGCCATTGATCCCGAATTCCGCACTCCCGCCAACGGCGTTGGCTTCGCCATCCCATCGAACCGTGTGAAGCTTATCGCGGAGCAAATCATCGATACTGGCAAAGTTACCCATACGGGGCGCGCGGCCCTGGGCATCAGTGTAACCAGCGTTGACGCGAACCTTGCTGCCCAGGATAACCTGTCCATCGATCACGGCGCGCTCATAGCCAGCGTCGTGCCAAACAGCGCGGCGGCTCAAGCGGGCCTGCGCGCAGGCGATGTCATCATACAGGTCGGCAGCCAGGCAGTAAATGATGCCTCGTCATTGGGCGATGCCCTTGCCGGTAAAAACCCCGGTGACACCGTTTCCATTACCATTATGCGTGGCAGCCAGCAACTCACCATCAACGCCACCCTTGGCGAGCTGCAGGCCGGGTAAAGATGGTAGATAATCACCCTGGCCTCACTTTTTCGGGGGCGACCACGTGGTCGCCCCTACATTTCCTCTTTGAAGCCCTGTCTACTCCAGGCCTCCATCCCACCCACGACGTTGCACAATTCTGTAAATCCATGCCTTTGCAGGATAGAGCAGGCAAGCGAACTGCGCTGGCCGCTGGCGCATGTTACGGCCAGTGGCCGCCTGCTGTCGAGATCTTGCAGGCGTTGCTCTAGCAAGTAATACGGGAGATGTACCGCTCCCGCGATATGTCCTTCATCCCATTCTCCCTGGTCGCGCACATCCAGCACTATAAACGTGTCGTGCTGCGCGTGCAGCTCGTCGACCGTTATCTGTTCCAGGTACTGCGCTGGCAGACCCGCTCCTTGCCATGCCTGCATCCCACCATCCAGGTAACCTGTTACCTGGTCGTAGCCGACCACGGCCAGTTGCGCGGCCGCCTCCCGCAGGTCGCGTTCATTCTTGACCACCAGCAGCAGGCGGCTCTCCAGGGGAACAATGAAGCCAACGCGGGTAGCAAAGGCAGAACCTCGCAGGTAGACCTGCAGCGCTCCCGGAATATGACCTTCTCCAAATTCTTGCGGTGAGCGCGTATCGATGACCTGTGCCCCTGCATGCATCTCCCTTTGAAAGCTTTCGGCACCGAGAGCTACAGGAACCGGCGGCGCGGTATCATGCGTATAGTCTCCACAGTTGCGTTCAACGATCTTGAGCATGTTGGGTGGACGCTGCGGCAAATTCTCGTTGATATCATGAATAAACGTCTCGCGTTGACGCGGCGCGATGGCCGGGTTATGCTTGCGCTCAAAGCCAATCGTTGAACTCGTCTTGGGATTCATGCCGCGCCCGCATAATGAGCCGGCCACATGCGCCGGGTAGACCTCGACGCCATCTTCGAGCTTCAAAAGGCGGTTGAAGATACTATCATAGAGAGCGTTGGCTCCCTCTTCGCTCTGCACCGCCAGGTCGGGCCGCGCAACATCACCGATAAATAGCGAATCGCCCGTCAGCACCAGCCAGGGGTCTTCGCAGCGGCTGGTATCGGAAACGGCCAGCGCGATATGCTCCGGGCGATGGCCAGGCGTATGGATGACGCGCAGCTTGGCAACGCCAAAGTGCAGTTCATCGCCATCTTTGAGGTCCTCGTGGGGATATGCTGCTCCTGCCTGTTCGTGCACGTAAATAGGCGCACCGGTACGGCGCGCAATCTCACCATGGCCTGAGATGTGGTCGGCGTGGTTATGCGTCTCGATCACGGCAGCTACGCGCATCTCTTTGGCCGCGGCCAACTCGAGGATATCGTCTACCATATCCAGGCGCGGATCAACTACCGCGCACACGCCTGCGTTCGTGCAGCCAACAATGTAGCTGGCACAGCCCAGGTCCTCTTTGACGATCTGCTTGAAGTACATCGTTGTAACTCCTGTGTTTTCAAAACGCCCTTTGCCAACATACTTTTTACCACCAGCGAATACTTGGGCAATTCGTTCACGCTCAGCCTGTTCTTCCGGCGTCAATGGCCGTGGCTCAGGAAGATTGAGAATTTTCCCTTCGCGGTACAGCTTCTCCATAAACTCCTGATCTGTTAAAGGGCGTTTTGCAGGAGTAGCTGATGAAAGATGCTGCACCATGATCTCGTGGAGCACTTCTTCGGGCTGCGTGCCACGTTTATTTGCCTCCTCAGTGAGCGCTGCATATTCCTGGTCAGTCAAGGTGACTGTCATCTGGTAAGCCATGAAGATACCTCCATATATAAGCCAGAGTTGTTCTATTTAGTATATCACTATATCACCCTTATTGACCCCGCAACTTAAACGCCCCCGCCGGCCGCTGCCATCAGGGTCGATACGCCACGACAATTCAATCCAGAACTCGTCTTCCTCCCACACCTCGCCGGGATTGGCCTGGTAGCTGTACTGCACAGGCTCGCCGTGACGTGCTTTGTAGACGCGCAGCACCGGCTGGCGGAAACCGATCCAGCGGCTGGCGTGCGTCTCCTGGCTCATCAGGTCGTGGCGTTCGCTGCCCACGCCCATCGGCAGTACATAATCGGCGTATCACGCCGTCTCGCTCCATACAGGGGTCAGGGCAGCATGCAGCTCTACCTGCCACTCGTTGGTCAGCATCTCAATCCATGCAGTACCGTCGGGATTCGTCCACACTGGATTGTAGACGCGGGTGAAGTAGGCTGCAAGCTTCCCACGCCCCTCGCGCAGGAAATATGGCAGCAGCATGCTCATTTCATAGTTCGCCAGGGGATACTCGGGCGGGAAGAGTAGCTCATTCCATATCTCCGGTGGAGCAGGCTTGAGAAAGGGCGCGGGCACGAACTTGTTCCAGCTATTGGGAGCTGTTCCCTCAGGCGTGCCAATACTGCCTGTCAGCACCGAGAGGAACCACAGCACCCGCGACACCTGCCACCCGCCCAGGTTTCCCGCGCTGGCAGCCCGCCAGGTATGCGCCGCAAACGCGGTACCGGCCTACCCAATCTGGCGAGCGATATCGACGATGACCTCCTCTGACAGCCCGCTCTCCTGGGCGGCGAAAGCGGGAGTAAACCCGGCATACAGGTCTATCAGTATCTCTATGAAGCGCTCGAAGGTCTGCGGCACACCAGGATGTTCTGCCGCTATGTAATCCTGCCAGTTGACCCAGCGCCGCATGTATTCGCGATTATACAGGTTTCTTGACGCGCCCCGTTTCTTTATCAACATAAGCCATCAGCCCGCATGCCGCCTCGCAATTGAAGCAGATAGTAGGAATGATTTCGTAATGCTTTTCAAGCTTGCGCGGCCATGCCCTGGCATCGTACTCAACCCAGTCATGCCAGCGTTCCGGCGGTGGGCACGACGCCAGGTCGCGCACTGTCATCTGCTCCCCGCTCGGAGCAATATGCTGCTTTAAAAGTATTTCTGTCATCACTATCTCTCCTCTACATTCGCACTATGCTTGCTAAGCCACTCCTCCTGGAGGATAGCATACAGGTACTCATCTCCCCACTTTCCCTTAAACCATACATTCTGTATGAAGTGTCCCTCGCGGCACAGGCCCAGCCGCTCAAGCAGCGTTATGGAAGCAGCATTTTCGCAATCGGTAATCGCGATCACACGATGCAGTCCCAGCGTCCTGAAGACGTAGTCCAGGACACGTGAAACGGCCTCTGACGCTATACCTTTTCCTTGATAGGCGCGAGCCAGCGTATAACCGATTTCGGCCTGCAGCTCGTCATGCTCATTGATCTTCAAAGCGCAGTCTCCAACAAGTGTACCCGTTTCCTTGAGTTCAATGGCGATCTGGAACCACTGACCGGGCACACCAGGTTGTACCATCTTTTGCTCTTCAATAAAAGCGTGCGCCTCAGCTTCGCTTATCCCTTCCCAGCCCTGATATCGAGCCACGTCAGGATCATTGCGATAGGCCATGAATGGCACAAGATCGGCATTCGTAAAATGCCTCAAGATCAACCTGGCCGTCTCAAGATTGGTGAAATGCGTCTTTTGCATTAGCATTTTCTCTCCGGTGTATAACTTGCATCCCCATTGACGTCAAGTGAAGGCGGATAGCAAGCGAACAAGCCCGACATCATCCTGTAGGGGCGGGAGTGGTGCAGAGCGGGGTGGGGGCCTTTATGGCCGCCCGTTTCGGGGGACCGTGTGGCCGCCCGCTCCTGGGCCCGCGTGCCTCATCGGGTGCCCATCAACGGAACAAGGGCTCCACCCCGCCATCTGTCATCCTGAGCGGAGCGAAGGATCTGTGCTCCGCTCAGGATGACAGCAGTGCTTCAGTGAACGCCTCTGGGGCTCCGCCCTTGCACCCCATCTCCGAACTGGCCTCCTGAATTACATACTGATCAGCTTAATGGTACAATCTGCCCGGCCACCACAAAGCAATACTCATAGGCAAACAACCCCGCCAGCGCGGCAATACTCGCCAGCGCCAGCAGTACAGGCAGGGCAACCGGCACCAGCAGCGCTATAGACAGCATGGCTATAGGAAGCAGCGAACCAACAGTGAAACATGGCCCCCAGAATGTCTTGTGCAGCCCTCCCTGTCTCATATAACGTGTAGCCATAGCTACATGGCTGTTGCTATGCGAACCGCGTACTTCCCATAGCACAAGCGCGATATGCAGCACAATGGCTATAAGCAGCACAAGAGCGAGGAACATACTGATTGTGCTGCCAGGGTTGAGCACCAGGGCGAGCAGTCCCAGGGCAGCGGCGCCAGCGAGCACAGCCTGCACTAGCAGAATAGGTAACAGCAAAGGACTTTGCCAGAAGTCTCGTCCCTCGGCCTGTCCGAAGAGGAAAGCGCTGTAACCCGCCGCACTTCCACATAACGCGGCCGGGAGGAGCAGCCAGCGCAGCCCATCCGGGAGACCCAGCAGCGCGGCCCCGAACCACGCCGCTTCGATCAAGCCAAACACACCCAGGATGTAGCCGCCCCACACGAGCCAGGAGGCAGGATTCGCTTTCGTGACCAGGAACAGCGCCCGGTCGGGCCGCTTCAGATCAGCAACGAGCAGATTGACCAGAAAATAGCGCCGCGAGTTAGGAAACTCGCCCTTCTCAACGTACTTGACCCAGGTGCGATAGACCCGATGGGAACGTCGTGTTCGGCCTTGCAGGCCACCGTGCAGGCGTGGCAGCCAATACATTTTCGCTGGTCGATGACAAATGCGTACTTTGTCATGGTGGGACCCCTTTTAGGTGATATGCAGGTATATGAAACATCACCATCCTATTTTAGTATATCCAAAGAAGATGCCTTCTACCTGGCACATCTCTTGCTTACCCCGGATGCATCACATACAATATCTTCAACAAGGCTGTTGCAAGATCGGGAAGAAGCAGAGGTCCAGGGGGCTGCAGCCCCCTGGCGGAGCGCGAGGTGTCCTCGCTTCTCCTCATTTCCCTGCCGCCGCAGGCGGCAAAAAAGAACTTTGCATCAGCCCTGATATCTTCAACGCGATGACTTGACACTGCAAAGGACAGGGTGCATCCGAGAAGAACCTTGAGAAAGGACGAAGTGCGATGGACGATCAAGTTCTACAGAAGGTAAAGGAATGTGCCGTCGACTATCTTCAGATGAGGATGGATGATAGTATCTCTGTTTCTGAAATTTATCATGACGACACGACCCAGGGCTTTGATGTCAGCATACAAGGAAGAGAAGTCCCTACCCCACAACGATGCATTGTGGTGGTGAAAGACGGCCAGGCAAGCATTGTGGACGAATCAGATGCACCTCTCGCATTCCAACCGTGAGAGCAGCAACAAGCTGAACTGGCACGCCTTTCCTTTTTCTAGGAAGGCATTGCGGCCTCGATTGCAGCGAGGAGCGTCTCCAGTTCATAAGTATCATCGTGGCGTACCCCATTGATGAAGAAGGTCGGTGTGCCGTTCACTCCACTGCGTACACCGCTCAAGAAATCTTCGTGCACGCGATTGGTATGCACGTGCTCAGTCATCTCGCGCTTGAACGTCTCCTCATCAAGATGGAGTGCGACAGCATATTGGACTAAATGCGCATCGTCGAGCGCCTGTTGATGCTCAAAGAGGTGATCATGCATCTGCCAGAACTTCTCTTGGACGGCGGCAGCTTCCGCGGCCTCCGCGGCATGCTGGGCATGCGGGTGGCTCTGGGTCAGGGGAAAGTTCCGAAAGACAAAGCGCAGCCGATCCCCCAAACGTCGCTGGATCTCCTTGATGATGGGATAAGCCTCCCCACAGTAGGGACACTCATAATCACCGTATTCCACCACGGTCACCGGGGCAGTTTCTGGTCCCCGCCGGTGATCGCGCTGGCTCACTGGCAGTGTGAGCCAGGCCGTTCCTGATTCTTGCGTCATTGAAAAGTCTCCTCCGTCTACAACGCTTCAAGGGCAGTCAGTATCCCATCCGCACCAGGGTTGATCCCTACAGCAGAGACATAGCTCCAGCGAATCATCCCCTGGGCATCCAGCACAAATAAGGCTCGTTCACTCGTCCCATCTGGTCGACGATACACACCATACATTTTGGCGACTGCCCCCTTGGGCTCGAAGTCTGCGAGCAAGGGAAAGTGCAAATTCCTGTCCTGGGCAAAAGCTTTGTGACACCAGACACCATCCACTGAGATTCCGAGCAACTCGGCATGGAAGCGGCCAAACTCCGGCAGAACCTCGTTATAGAGGGCCATTTGGTCACCACATACCGGGCTCCAATCGGCAGGATAGAAGGCGAGAATAACGGGTTGACCGCGAAAGTCGCTCAAAGAAACCGATTGATCAGGCGTACTCTGTAAGGTAAAGTTGGGCGCTGGAGTACCAGGTTGGAGCGCTGAAGATGGCTCATCTTGAGCAGGCTGGTTCTCTCTCCGATCTTTGTCAAGGCTCAAAACGTTTTCTTCCTCTCTAGATCCGGCAGCAGGTGGACGGGGATGAGCAATCTGCCGCATAAGAATGAGCTTTGCTTCAACAGGTGACGTGGAACAAGCCAATGACCGGACCTGCGCTTTCATTCCAGCTTTCAATTGCCCTGGGGGTAGGGAGCAGATCAACCTGGCACTGCTTGCGACTGAAATACTCCGCTGCCTCCTCGGAAAGCTTGACATTGTCATACTGCCCTGTGCCGATGATGAGTCGTCTCGCTCCTTTTTCATAGACCTGCCTGGCTTCAGCCAGCGACAGGATGTGCGATGTGCCATAAACCGCTTTGGATAGTTTTTTCTTGCGTTTTTTCACCTGGCCGCCAGAGCGGATGAGCACGTCATGCTCGATTACAGTTCCTTCAACGGTGATCGAGCCAAAAGTGGTCTGATCAATGTGAGGCTTCATCTTCCCCCTCCTCAGTTTGCACGAACATGTCTATGGAATTTGAAATATGTACCCCTCGTCCGTATTTATATAGCAATATAATGGAGAACCGAAACTCAATCACTCAGGACATATCCATGAACGAAACTCTACAACCTGGTACCTTGTTGGCCAGTATTTATCCTCTCTACGCTGCCTGGCTAATGGAGAGTATAGCAGAAGCACCATCGAGATACAACAGAACCAAAGTGTTTTTCCTTGACATACCCATTCCACCTCTCTACAATAAAACGCACTATAAAGACGATCAAAACCGGTAAAGAGATGCAGAGATGGCAGATCGCACAGGACAACAGTTGGGCAACTATCATATCTTGCGCCTGCTTGACAAGGGCGGCTTCGCCGAGGTCTACCTGGGTGAGCATATCTACCTGCAAACGCGGGTCGCCATCAAGGTGCTGAACACCCAGTTGACACCCCAGGACATGCAGCGTTTTCTCACCGAGGCGCGCACCATCGCGCGCCTGGCGCATCCCCATATCGTGCGCGTCATCGACTTCGGCAGGGACGGGGAAACTCCCTTTCTCGTGATGGACTACGCACCTCATGGCACCTTACGTCAACGCTACCCCAGGGGAACGATCCTTCCCCTGCCTGTCGCTGTCATGTACGCCAGCCAGGCAGCTACGGCTCTGCAACATGCCCACAATCAACACATTATTCACCGCGATATCAAACCAGAAAACATGCTGCTGGGGCAGCAGGACGAGCTGCTGCTGAGCGACTTTGGCATCGCCACCATCGCTCACAGGACTGCCAGCCAGTTCACACAAGACATGGTCGGTACCGTCGCCTACATGGCACCCGAACAGGTCCAGGGGAAACCACGCCCGGCCAGCGATCAGTACGCACTGGCCATCATCGTGTACGAGTGGCTGAGTGGCGCGTGCCCTTTTCAAGGCACGCTGACAGAAATCGCTACCCAGCAAATACTGGCTCTCCCGCCACCCCTGCATGAGAAGGCCCCCGGCATCTCGCCTGCCGTGGAACAGGTGGTGATGACCGCGCTCGCCAAAGATCCAAAGCAAAGATTCGCCGGCGTGCTCACCTTCGCCAGCGCCCTGGAACAGGCCTGCCAGTCCTCTGCAGGCGCCACGACCGAGAAGCAGGCACCCTACCCGGCCACGATAAGCTCTCTGTTCGAGAAGCAGTCGCCCACAGGAAGTGGTAACAGGGCTAAGCAGCCATGGGGCATCGGGAGGCGCCAGTTGCTGGCTATGCTGATCGGATTGCTCCTCTACGCGAACCTGAGTCATATTTTCCTGGCCCTCTACCTGCGACGCGGCAACCCTCCAGACGTGCTGTGGTTGCTTCCAGCCGCCCTCATTCCTCTTTTTATTGGGGCGGTCTTTGGTCCCTGGGCCGGCCTGGTGACAGGAGGTCTTGGCTTCTTCATTGGCGACTACATCTCTGCCAGGCTCAATGTTGACCTGCGCAGCGCTTTGCTCGGCTCTCTTTGCTGCTGGAGCCCCAGGTCCTTTGATATTGGCTTTGTGCCGATCGGTTTCATCGCAGGACTCAGCACGCTCATCACAGGAGGACGCTACCATACGGCCCGCAACGTGGCTCTCGCGGTGGCTTTCGGTATCGCTGGCATAGTCACCGGCTTCTTTGCCGTCTTCAACCACATCTGGGGCGTAACTATCCTTGGCACCTGGGGCGACTTTGTCCACATCGCGCTGCCGAATATCATTCTCACCCTGGTGACGCTTCCCCTCCTGCTGGTGCTATACAATGGGGTCATCAGCCGCAGGGCATATTAGCTTAGAAGAGGAATTATCATATGCGCCGTACAAAGATTGTCTGTACGATAGGCCCTGCTACTAACAGCGAAGCACAACTCGAACAACTCATGCAGGCAGGTATGAATGTTGCCCGACTCAACTTTTCGCACGGCACACATCAGGAGCATGAGCAAGTCATTGAACACGTACGCGCTATTTCTGCTCGCCTTGACTGTGCGGTGGCGATTTTACAGGACTTACAGGGGCCGAAAATACGGATAGGCACTCTCCAAGATGGGAAACCTGTCACGCTTGTTGATGGTACCCAGGTAACAATTACCACTAGGGATATTGTTGGTAATGGGCATGTTATCTCAACAACGTATAAAGCTTTACCACAGGATGTGAAGGTTGGAGATCGCATTCTGCTGGATGACGGTCTGCTGGAATTATGCGTCGTGAGCGCGAATGATATCGATGTGCAGTGTCTGGTAGTTCAAGGTGGTGTACTTGGAGAGCATAAAGGCATCAACTTGCCAGGTGTTGCGGTAAGTTCTCCTGCACTGACAGAGAAAGATCGTGATGATTTGCGGTTTGGCATCGCGCACGGTGTTGATTATGTGGCGCTGAGTTTCGTCCGCAGAGCGGAAGATGTGCGTGAAGCCAAGCAACTCATTCACCAGTATGTCAGAGAATACTATGGGGAGGAGGAGAGTTGGGATGTGCCACTCATCGCCAAAATAGAGAAGCCAGAGGCAGTCGAACACCTTGATGATATACTTGCTGTTGCCGATGGCGTGATGGTTGCACGTGGCGACCTCGGCGTCGAAATGCCACAGGAGAAAGTACCACTGATACAAAAGCGTATTATCACCCAAAGCAACGAGCGAGGCTTACCTGTCATCACGGCAACACAGATGCTTGAGTCAATGGTCACTAACCCCCGTCCTACGAGAGCAGAGGTTAATGACGTGTCAAATTCTATTCTTGATGGAACCGATTCCGTGATGCTCAGCGCTGAAACATCGGTAGGTGCTTTTCCTATTGAGGCGGTTCAGATCATGGCCCGCATCGCGTTGGAGACAGAAGCCGCCTATCCCACTGCCGTACTACCTATCCATAAACACCGCTCTCTCGCTCACGCAGTCAGTCATGCCGCACGAGCACTTGCAGAAGATACGAATGTACAAGACATTGTTGTCTTCACGCGCTCTGGAAACACGGCTCGTCTTATTTCAAAAGATCGCCCGCGTGTACCTATTCTCGCGTATACCCCTTCTGAGCAGGTCTATCATCAACTCGCGCTCTGGTGGGGAGTGTGGCCCTATCGTATGAGTATGCAGGGTACTACAGAGGAGTTGATAGCTCTCGCCGAGCAGCGTTTGCAAAGCAGCAAGCTCGTGCAACATGGAGAGTACGTCGTGATTATGGGTGGGATACCTATCGCAAGCCGGGCGCGCACGAACTTTGTAAAGCTGCACCGCATCGGCAATGATGGATGACTGGGGAACAGGCAAAATGTCCTGGTAGTTTCCTCTCGAAATTCAAAGCCCGGCGAAGATCGTCAAGCCTGGATCGCGTTATCCGCCAACGGCAGCGTAAACCAGAAGGTCGAGCCCTGTCCCAGGTGGCTCTCCACTCCTACCTGTCCCCCGTGTTGCTCAATGATAGCCTTTGCGAGAGCCAATCCCAGCCCCAGCCCTCCCCGCGCTCCCCGGTACTCAGACGCTCCCGCCTGGTAAAAACGCTCCCAGATCTGTTGCTGTTGTTCTGGCGTCAAACCTGGCCCCTGGTCCCGCACTGACACCTGCACCCGGTGGCCTTCCACGTCCAGCCGTACCAGCACATCCCGGTCAGCCGGGGAGTACCTGAGGGCATTGACCAGGTAGTTGGTCAGCACCTGCCCGATTCGCCTGGCATCAGCCATCACCAGCACCTCCTCCTGCGCGGGCGCGACCAGCTCAAGCCTGCGCATAGGTGCTGCCTGCCGCTGACCGGCAACCACCTCCTGCACGATTGCGGCGAGATTACACTCTCGCACAGCAAGGTTGAATGTACGCCTCTCCAACCGCGACGCGTCCAACAACTCTTCCACTAAGCGGGCTTCGATGTGCACGTGCCCCATCGCTCGCTTGAGCCCTACCTCCATCTTGCCGATGAGTTCCTCCGCCTCCGGTGAGAGCGGCCTGGGCAGAAGTTCAGAGTACAGCAGCGCCAGCTCAATAAAGCCCATGATGCTCTGCAGCGGCGTTCTCAGTCCATGGCTGACCATGCTCAGAAAGTCTTGTTGGGCCTGGCGCAGGGCTTCCTCCTCCGCCTCTAATTGCCGGTTCAATTCCTCGACGTGGCGGCGCTCCATTTCGGCTTCCATGCGCGCTGCTTGCTCACGCGCGAGTAACTGGCTGCGTTCTTCCTCCGCCTGTTTGCGCTCTGTGATGTCACGGAAGTTGACCACAAGCGCGCCGATCACCGGATCATGGAGCAGGTTGGTCGCGGTACCTTCCATCCAGCGAAAGGCGCCGTCTTTATGGCGCAGGCGATACTCGATGGTGATGACCTCTTCAGGATGATCGAGCAGGTCGCTGAGTCGCTGGCTGGTGTATTCCAGGTCGTCGGGATGGACGAGGGCAAAGCCATTCCCCCCAACGCGTTCCTCGGGGGTATAGCCGGTCACGCGAACTACTGAAGGACTGAGATAGAGCACGGTGCCCTCTGAGGTGAGGAGGACGATGGCATCGCTAATGTGTTCGACGAGGGTGCGGAACCACTGTTCTCGTTGTATGCGTACTGCTATCGGATTAGACATCTTTTCACTCCCCAGCCCAGTGATAGGCCTTTTGACCCCCATGAACATCATACAATCATTGTGTGTAAGAGCTCAGGGAAGTCTGCTCCATATCGCCAGCAAGCAGCACACGCCGCAAATTGATGAGTATCACTACACCTTAAAGTGTCATAACATCCAGTATACACAGGTAAGCTTAAAAATACATCATGAAAAATGTGGAGATTTTAGGCTCTCTGCGCCCAGCATACGATAAGCTATCGAGAAGAGCAGGGGACGATAGCTTTCAAAATCTTCTAACTCTATGCTATACTGTCCTGGAAGAGTTATCGAGCGAAGCGGCGGGTAACACAATCATTGTCCGCCGCGCATTTTTGCGACCGAACGCTATTATAACCGCAGCAGGCCAATGTAACGAAGCCAGTATAGATTGAGAGATGCATCCATGACGATCCACGAACGAAAAGCTATTCCCATACCACAAGTGGAGCCGCGCGCTCCCATTCCCGAGCAGAACCTGCGCATCCCCGGCCCGACTCCTGTACCAGCGGAAGTGCTGGCAGAGATGGCGCGCCCAATGATCAACCATCGCGGACCCGAGTTCGCTGCCATCGTACGCCGCGTCACCGCGCGCCTGCAATATTTCTTTCAAACAACCTCGCCCGTATTGACCTACGCGGCATCCGGTACGGGCGGCCAGGAGAGCGCCGTTGCCAATCTCTTTTCCCCGGGAGATCCTGTAGTGGCGATTACCATCGGCGCGTTCGGCAACCGTTTTGCCTCCATCGCAGAGGCTTATGGCCTGCAGGTCACGCGCATTGAGTTTCCTTGGGGTCAGGCCGCAGACCCAAACATCGTCGAGGAGCGCCTGAAGAGCACGGCGTCCGCAGGCTCCTATAAAGGTGTGCTGCTGACGCATAACGAGACCTCCACCGGCGTCACGAATGACGTGGAGACGCTGGCAGCGGTGATACGCCATCTGAACCCGGACGCTTTGATTGCCGTCGACGCGGTGAGCTCGCTGGGCTGCGTGCCACTGGAAATGGATGCCTGGGACCTCGACGTGGTCTTCACCGGCTCTCAGAAAGGTTGGATGAGTCCTCCAGGAGTGATGATGATAGCCCCTGGCCCGCGTGCCTGGGAGGCCAATAAAACTGCAAAGTCCCCGCGTTTCTACTTCGACTGGGCCAACACACGCAAAAGCCTGGAACTTGGACAGCATCCCTCGACGCCAGCCGTTTCGGTCTTCTACGCCCTGGACATAGCCCTCGAGATGATGCTGAACGAAGGTCGCCAGGCCATCTTTGAACGGCACCAGCGCATTGGCGACTACGTGCGCTGGCGCGTCCAGGAAATGGGACTGGAGCTGCTCGCTGGTCACCGGTACGCATCGAACACGGTGACCGCGGTACTCACACCCGCTGACCTCGACACGAAAGCACTGCTGAAAAAACTGCGCGAGCAGGACAGCGTTGTGTTCGCTGGTGGCCAGGGACAACTGGAAGGAAAAATCTTCCGCGTGGGCCATCTTGGCTACTTCCAGGAAATCGACCTTGTCGAGGCCATGGACATGCTGGAGAAGCGACTGCGCGAATCCGGTCTTACAGGCTAGCACCACAAGGATAGGAGGAACGTGGTATGGCAGAGGTACAAAGCAACACCGAGCAGGCAATCAAAATACTCATCGCCGACCGCATCGCTCAGGAAGGTATTGATCTCCTGCATTCCCAGCTTCCTGAAGCCCAGGTCGACCAGCGCATTGGACTCAAGGCTGAGCAGTTAAGGTCGATGATCGGCGACTACATGGCGCTCATCGTGCGCAGCGAGACCCAGGTCACTGGCGATATACTGGCAGTGGCAAAACAGCTCAAGATCGTCGGGCGTGCGGGTGTAGGCGTCGACAACATCGACACCGAGGCAGCTACGAGGTTGGGCATCATGGTCGTCAACTCGCCTACCGGCAACATTGTGGCGGCCGCAGAACACACCATCGCTATGCTGATGGCCCTGGCGCGACACGTTCCCGGCGCCAACAGCAGCATCAAAGCGGGCAGGTGGGAAAAGAACCGCTTCCTGGGTGTCGAGGTGCGCAATAAGACGCTCGGCATCATTGGCCTGGGAAAGGTCGGCGCGGAAGTTGCCCAACGCGCACAGGGACTGGCAATGCGCGTGATCGCTTTTGACCCCTACGTTGCCCCCGAACATGCGAGCAAGCTGGGCGTTACCATGCTGAGTATGGAGGAAGTGCTGCAACAGGCCGACTTCGTGACGCTGCATACATCCCTCACCAGTGGTACGCGCGGTCTTATCGGCGCCCACGAGTTGAACTTGCTCAAACCAGGGGCGCGGTTGATTAACTGCGCCCGTGGCGGCTTGATCGACGAAGAGGCATTGCTCAACGCCCTCAACGAGAACAGGCTGGCGGGGATCGCGCTGGATGTCTTCAGCCACGAGCCGATAGGTGATAACGCTATCCTGAAACAACTCTTAGCGCACGAGCGGGTGATTGCCACGCCCCACCTGGGAGCCTCGACGGAAGAGGCCCAGGTAGGAGTAGCCACCGATGTCGCCGAGCAGGTCGTCTCGGTACTACGTGGAGGCTTTCCGCGTGCCGCGGTGAATGCGCCTCTCATCTTGCCGGAAACGCTGAAGGTGCTGGCTCCCTACATGCGCCTGGTTGAGCAGATGGGCCGTCTCTATACACAATTGCAGCCGGGACCGCTCAACAAGGTCGAATTATCGTGCAGCGGCGATATCGCCAGCTACGACTTGCGTCCCTTGCAGGCAGCGCTGATCAAAGGATTGCTCGAATCGGTCTCCGACGCGCACGTCAACATGATCAATGCCCAGTTACTGGCAAAACAGCGGGGCCTGGAGATCCTCGAGCAGAAATCCAGCATATCGACCGAGTTTGCCAACCTGGTAACGCTGCGTGTGTTGAGTGCTAACGGCTACGCCTCGTCTTTCGCTGGCAAGCCCGGCTCTGGCGACGAATACGTAGAAGTGCTGGGCGGCACGGTCATGCATGGCGAGCCGCGTATCGTGCAGGTTGGGCGCTACTGGACAGAATTTGTACCGGAAGGCTATATCCTCTTCTGCCGCAACCCCGACCAGCCCGGCATGATCGGCCGCGTGGGGACTATCCTGGGCCAGGCCCATGTCAATATTCGCCACATGGACGTGGGACCAATCGTGCGCACACCTCACCCGCGAGACGCGCAGCATAAACCCGAAACCGCGCTCATGATTATCTCGGTAGATGATCCCATCCCCGATTGGGCGCTGCAGGAGATTGGCGCCTCGGGCGATATCTTCGGCCTGACATTGGTGAAGCTATAGGGCGGCGGCACGCGTTGCCCCACATCACCCGCGCCATGTTTTGCGCAGCACGCGCACCCAGTTCTCATGGGCGATCTTGCGCAGCGCTACATCATCATAGCCATGTTCGGATAGGGCGGCTACGAGCTTCGGCAATCCCGTCACATCACCTGTGGGATCCTGGTGCCGTCGAAGTCGGAGCCAAGGCCGACGCGGTCGATGCCCAGACGCTCAACCAGGTAATCGATGTGACGTACCATGGTGTCCAACGGGGTATCTGCGTCGTTATCACCATCCTCGCGCAGCATGCTGACGCCAAAGTTCATCCCGACCATGCCGTCTGATTCTTTGATCGCGTCCAGTTGCTTATCGGTCAGGTTGCGCGTCGAGGGGCAAATAGCATGCACATTCGAGTGTGTAGCCACCAGCGGCGCATCGGACAACCTGGCCACGTCCCAGAAGCCCTGTTCGTTGAGGTGGGAGAGATCGAGCATGATACCCAGGTGATTGCACGCTCGCACCAGCTCTTTTCCAGCGTCGGTCAGGCCAGGGCCGGTGTCAGGCGAGTGTGGGAATCTGAAAGGCACACCTTGAGCGAAGGCGTTGGGGCGACTCCAGACAATACCAAGCGAACGTAGCCCGGCCCGGTAGAAGACCTCCAGTGCGTCCAGCCCGGGATCAATCGCCTCGGCCCCTTCAAAGTGTAGGACTGAGGCAAGCACACCTTCGTGCAGGCACGCGACCAGCTCATCAGCCATGCGCACAATCCTGACCTGTCCCTTCGCCTCTTCCTCCAGTCGGAAAAGAAGGGCCGTCACCGCAATAGCTGTTCGCTGAGCATAGATCGGGTCGACAGCCGGTGCCAGCCGTACTTCGTAACCATTCTCGGTTCTAGTCAAGGCGGGCTCTTCCGGGACCGGCAGCGCTGGATCGGGCCTCACGAAGACGGCAAAGAAGCCGCCCGTAAAACCACCCTCCCGCGCTCGCGGCAGATCGAGGTGGCCTTTAGCGTCGCGCGTAAAGAAGCTGCGCCCGCCCCCACGATCGGCATAATACAGGTGCAGCAGTGTGTCATTGTGGCCGTCGAAGATAGGCAATACATGTGTCGAGGTCATTTCTTTTCCTTTTTTGATTTTGTAGGTTTGTGCCTGTTAGACGAATGACCTATAGGCCGGGTTGCAGAAAACCAGGCAGTAGCATTCTACAACTTCATCATGCGCGCAACGTATCAGCTATTATATGCAGCCGTAGAAAAAGAAAGGTAGACATGTCGACAGCCGTCCGGACCTCAAGCAAGCGCAGCGTTTCGCTCAAACCTACCAGGGGACAGGCTCGCTTCGCCTTCACCATCCTGTTCATCATCAACATACTCAACTATGCAGACCGTTATGTACTACCAGCTATACTGCCCAAAGTCCAGGCAGATCTCGGACTAACGAGCCTGGAAGCGGGTCTACTCGGATCCTCGTTTTTACTCGTTTATGCATTCGCCACCCTGCCAATAGGTGTCTGGGCGGATCGCGGTATACGTAAAAATATCGTGGCCATCTGCGTCGGTATCTGGAGTGTGGCAACCTGCCTGGCAGGCTTTACACGCAATTTCGTACAATTGTTCAGTGTGCGTGCCGTGCTGGGCATTGGCGAGGCCGGCTATGCCCCGGCGTCTCTCTCACTGCTCGGTGACTTTTTCTCGAAGCCGCGGCGCGGCCGCATTCTCTCCTACTGGTCCTCGGGGACATTGCTTGGAGCCGCTATTGGCTTCACGCTTGGAGGCCTGGTAGGCGAAGTGTTTGGCTGGCGCTGGGCATTCTACATTGTCGGTATTCCAGGCTTGATCGCCGCATTCCTGGCCTGGCGCATGCTCGAGCCAGGGCGCGGGGCCTTCGAGGATGAGAGCGTTGGTCCTGCTGAAGAAGATACTGCTAACCAGGTAGAAGCTATCTCCGAACACAGCGGCCTGGGCAAGGGTTTCTGGAGCACGGCGAATAAATTGCTACAGATCCCAACCTACTGGACACTGCTGGGCGCTTTAACCTTCAGCTTCTTTACTATTGGAGGCACCTCATTCTGGCTGCCTTCGTACCTCGTAGACTCCTTCAAACTGAGTGTGGGCAGTGCCGGTGCCATCTCCGGCGCGGTCCTGGTCAGCAGCGGACTTGTCGGAACGGTCGTTGGAGGGTGGCTGGCAGACTACATGCAGCAGCGCCGTCCTGAAGGTCGCCTGCTCATATCGACGCTTGGTTTCCTCCTCGGTGCACCGCTGGTGCTGCTGGCTCTCTTCATTCACAGCTTGCCGCTCTTCATCGCCGTCTTCGTCATAGCGGCCATCGCTCTCAACTTCTGCACCGGGCCGCTGAACGCGGTGATCCAGGATGTTATCATGCCCACTATGCGCGCTACTGCCGTTGGCCTTTCACTGCTCATCGCCCACCTGCTGGGCGATGCCGCTGCGCCATCGGTCATCGGCTTTATCGCTGACGCGCACGATCACTCGCTCAACTTCGCGCTCATCACAACCGCCCCGGCATTTCTTTTTCTCGCCGGCCTGGTCTGCCTCTTCGGGCTGCGCACGGTCGCACGCGATATGCGGCGCATGCAAGCGCAGTTGCAGAAGCAGGGTAAGAGGCAGTAAGCAAAATATAAAGCGACCTCTTATCATTGTGATAGAGGTCGCTTCTGGAGCGGGTTACGGGGGTCGAACCCGTGATCTCAACTTTGGGAAAGTTGCATGTTGCCACTACACCAAACCCGCAGCTATTCCCTTGACAAGGTGCAGTATAGCCGATTCATGGACGAAAGTCAAGTCTTATTAGCTTTTCAGCTCTTGGGTACAGCGGCATATGGTACAATAGGATGAGAGCGGCCAGTCCACTGACCAATGGATGAGCAAGGAGCGGAGACAATGGTAGCCGGTCGATCACCGGTGAGCGATGGCCCGGTGTACATGCCTGTAGAGCAGTATCTTGCATTGGATGAATCCACCGACGGCAAGTATGAATACCTCGATGGCTTTGTGTTTATGCTGCGCCCGCCATCCTCCGCCTACGCAGAGAACGCGCTTGTTGATATGGCAGGTGGGAGCGTTACTCACGCCGCTCTCTGTGCGCGCATGACATCCCTGCTCGACCAGGCACTCGCAGACGGCCCCTGCATGGTCTACACGAGCGATGCGCGCATGAAACTCGCTGAGAAACGCTATCTGTACCCGGATGTCATCGTGGCTTGTGACGAGCAGACAGGCACGATGCTCACCAATCCGGTTGTGGTGATCGAAGTCCTCTCCCCCACGACTGAGAAGCGCGACCGCGGTGCAAAGTTTCAAGCCTATAAGGCGCTGCCCTCAGTGGAAGAGTACGTGCTGATCGGCAGCGAGCATAGGACCATCGAGGTTCACTGGCGCGATGGCCACTTCTGGCGACAGTACCACTATTACGAGGGCGATTTGGTCGCCCTCAAAAGCCTCGGCGTCAGCTTTCCCTTTGACGAGGTGTACCGCCGCATACCCATGTAGTTGCTCACCTCGCTCGCCAACAAAGTCTACGGAATCCCGGGCTGGCTCCTTCAGTTGATGCCATCATAGCGCTTTACCGCCCGCTGCGCGCCTGCGCTCTGCGTACAATGGCATCGATAGTTACCGCGAGCAACAGCACGGATCCCTCGAGCATCTCTGCCGCCGACTGAGTCCCATTTAGCAGGGCGAGGCCGTTCGTCAAACTGCCAATGATGAGCGCCCCCAGGATAAGCGACCAGACCGAGCCGCGCCCGCCGAAGAGGCTGACCCCACCGATCACTGCCGCCCCAATTGCCTGCAGTAGCAGTGTGGGATCGATCTGGCTCGCTACAGCCGTCTCGCGCGAGGCCGCCAGGATACCTCCTAGCACACCCAGTGTTGAACAGAGCGTGAAGGCAATTATACGTATAGCAGTAACATTGATACCGGCACGTCGAGCAGCCTCAGCGTTGCCACCGACCGCGTAGATATGGCGCCCGAACGCGGTTTTCGTCAAGATCAGCCAGAAAAGCAGGATGAAGAAGAAGAGGATGGCAGTTGAATTAGGGATACCCAGGTAGTTTTCGAACAAGGACACTGCGCCCTCGACAACTACTACTACCGCCACAATCTGGGCGATGAGCTGCCAGGACGGCTTCGTTCTCAGTCCTGCCCGGCGACGATTCACCTGGTCGAGTAAGATACCTCCAATATACAAAACCAGGGCCAATGTTGGCAGGCCAATGCCCAGATACCACGGCAGGAAACTACTGGGGCTCCCGGCAATGCTGTTAATGGCCGGGTCATTGATGATCAGCGTAGCCTGCCCATTTAGCATGTAGAGCAGGAGTCCTTCATAGCCAATGGCGGCAGCCAGCGTCACAATGAACGAAGGAATACGGAGAAAAGCAATGAACAGTCCATTGATGCAGCCGACTAACGCGCCTGCCGCAATAGCTATACCGATAGCTGCCCAGGCAGGATAGCCAAGGCGCGCCGACAGTACCCCCATCACCACAGCGCCCAGCGTACCGACTGACACGACTGAAAGATCGATTTCGCCGAGCAGCAGTACCAGGGTAACAGCCAATGAGTCCATAGCAATTGTGGCAATCTGGCCCACAAGGTTTGAGAGATTACGCGGTATGAGAAAGAAGCCACCCGAAGCGATCTGGAAATAAATCGCAATTACCACGAGCGTCAACAGCACAGGAAGGAAGCCGAGATCGCCACGCAGCAGTTGCCCCAAAGTCTGGCGTGGCATGTAACTGGGTACCTCTACAGAGGCAGCCGCGGCTGCAGTTGCAGGTGAGGTTGTCGTCGCTTTTTCGTTGATCATCTCACTCATTGCTTACAGCTCCTTCCGGCATATCATTGCTGTTGCCGTTTGCAGCCATCAACTCGCCAAATTCTGCTCCCGTGATCGCAGATACGACGCGTTCAGGCGTTGTGGACTTGACATCGAACGTAGCTACTCTCTTACCGAGGCGCAGCACAATGACGCGGTCAACGACCTCGAAGACATCTGCCAGGTTGTGCGAAATAACCACTACAGCCAGCCCCTGATCGCGCAGGCGGCGAATCATGTGGAGCACCTGGCGCGTTTGTGCCACACCGAGCGCGGCCGTTGGTTCGTCAAGCAGCACCACGCTGGCATTACGTAAAAGAGACTTCGCTACGGCTATAGACTGGCGCTGCCCACCGGAGAGCGACATGACAGGTGTACGCACCGAGGGAATTTTTACGTCAAGAGTACGCAGCACCTGTAGAGTACGCTGTTCCATGTGAATCTCGGACAAAGAGCGTATCGGCGAGCGTTCCTCGCGCCCTAAAAAGAGATTGGCGACGACATCGAGGTTGTCACACAGCGCCAGGTCCTGGTAGACGGTCTCGATACCCAGGCGGGTCGAAACCTGGGGCCCGGTAATATTAACTGGCCGGCCTTCCAGGAAGATCTCACCGCTATCAGGTGGCCCAACACCCGATATCGCTTTGATCAACGTCGATTTGCCCGCGCCATTGTCACCAACCAGGCCAACAACCTCGCCCGCGTAGACCTCAAAATCTACATCCGTAAGCGCGCGAACCGCCCCAAAGGACTTGTTGATCCCCTTCAGACGCAGGCGCGGTTCGCCCATGTACGGTTGCTGCATCTCAGCAGCCGAAGAAGTGATATTATCGGCCATAGGGCCCTCCATCGAAGAGTTTGTAGCCATAAATACACCAATAAGAGATGAATAACCCAAGTATACCACCTCTTATCGATGAGATGGTAGAGTCCGGCATATTGGGGTCAGGTTCAAATTTTTGCGTGAGGCTACATAGCATCCGCAAGGGAGGCATGGCACCCGCAAGGGGTGCCACTCCTATACCACGCTGGAACAGCCTCTGACCGCGTATAGTAGTGGCAGGGCTTGCCCCTGCCATGCTCCCCCTTGCCCTTGCCATGTTCCCCCTTGCCCTTGCCATGTTCCCCCTTGCCCCTGCCATGCTCCCCCTGCCCCTGCCACGCCCTTGCGGGCAAGAGAGCCGGGGGGCTTTCAGCCATGTCCCCTGCCTTGCCCGCCATCCCGCGCTCAAAGCAAAAAATGAACCACACCCACTAACGCTACATTCAACAAACCCCATCCGTGCCTGCAGGGATACCCTGGCAGACGTCTGACTTCGTCACGAAGCCATCGGCAATCACCGTCGTAGCGATGTTCGTCTTGTCCACCGCCACTGGCGCTTCGAGGATAGATGGAATAGCAGTACCATCGGAGGTCTTCACCGTCACACCGTTGGTCAACGAAGAAGCGCCTGTACCCGCGACCAGCGCCTTCACCAGGTCAGCAGTTCCCTGGGCCTCTTTGGCAATAGCCTTGTAGACGGTCATCGACTGGTCACCAGCAAGGATGTTATGGATGCCCGCAACCGTCGCATCCTGTCCGGTTACGAGGACTTTCCCATTGAGGTGCTGGGCTTTGAGCGCCGCAATTACCGAGTTCGCCATACCATCATTGGCAACATAGGCGATCTGGATATTGTTGTGGTTGGCGGTCAACGCGGCTTCCATTTCAGTCTGTGCAGTCGCGTTGTTCCAGTCAGGCGTGAACTGCTCATAGACCTTTTTGAGCGTGCCGGCACTGAACAATGGGTCAAGCTTGTTATGGGCACCCTGGGAGAACAGCAATGCGTTGTTGTCGGTCATCGAGCCGTTGATCATCACAACGTTTTTGCCGCTCTTGGTGAAGTCCTTGTAGTGATCGGCAATGTAGCCGCCCTGTTGTTGACCGACCGCCACGCCATCAAATGAGACATAGTAGGCGAGGTCCTTGGACTGGATGAGGCGGTCATAGGCAATGACGGGCACATTTTGCGCCTTCGCCTTCGACACAATTGCAGCCGATGCAGCAGCGTCATGAGGAGCAACTACCAGGATACAGTCACCCTTCGTCAGATCTGCTTCAGCCTGACTGAGCTGGGTGGCATCGTTGCCCTGGGCGTTGTCGTAGTCTACATGGCCGCCAGTCCCAAGCGCAGTCGTGATATCCTTAATCAACAACGGCCTGTCCTGGCCATCCCAGCGCGCTGAAGTAGCCGTCTCAGGTAGCAGAATGCCGGCCTTCGTACACCCTTTGCCGTTGACGGGAGCAGTAGTGCCGCTAGGACTGGTGCCCCCACCAGCGCCGCAGGCCGACATAATTAAAGCGAACAACACAAGACTGATGAGAACGGCAAAACCTTTGCGCCGTTGAGTAAATAGTTTCATCGAAATCTCGTCCTCCTACTCATCACCTGCAAGGTGTGAGGTTTACACTCGTACAACAAAACGTCCAATCAAATGCCAACAATTGCCGGTATAGCCTCCTTTCTGGCCCAGATCACATACGCACGCGACGAGTGCTAACGGGCCTGCACCCGGACCTGCACCTGGCTTTCCTCGGGCTGGGCAGCAGCCTCTTCGCGTGCCACCAGGACGCGTTCCCAGGCCTTAAAAAACGGATAATAGAGAACAGCGGAGACAGCGAGATCAAAGAACTGCAGGAGACTCCCGCGAAAATCACCTCCAGTTGCAAAGAAGCCGCTGATACCGAGGGGAACGGTAAAAGGTTGCATGATCACCGGTACATGTACCAGGCCAAGAGCAAAAACGCTGTAGTTGATCGTAACGATGGTGACCGGTACCAGTACAAAGGGAATCATCATCAAAGGGTTGAGCGCCATTGGCACGCCAAAAGTGACGGGCTCATTGATATTAAATATCGCAGGTCCCAGCGCTACCTTACCTACAGTGCGCAATTGGGCCGAACGAGACCGCAGCATGTAGATCACCAGCGGCCACGTCGCTCCAGACCCACCCAGGTGAGCAAAGATATGGAAAAATGGTTCGGTCACGATGCCATGCCCGCTCCCGCCGGGCGCATTGCCGGCTAGTGTGCTCACCCAGAATGGCAGCGCGATGGCGGTAACTACGTTCATGCCATGAATACCGACCGACCACAACAGCATCATCAGTATGATCTCCAGCAAGGCCGCGGGGTAGCTATTCTGCAAAACCACCAGTGGTTGTATCGCCCGCGTGAGTAAAATAGGCAGTGTTAACTGGTGAACCTGGTGGTCCATCCCCAGATAGGTATACGAACTGACGAACCACTCGAGCGCCCAGACAAGCGTCAAAAGGAACAGCGTTGGCACGAGAGCTTCAAAGGCTCGCGTCACATTCGGCGGTACGTTTTTAGGCAGCCGGATGGTAAAACGCGACCCGCGAAACCAGCGCATGACCTCGGTTGTCAGAATGCCAATCACGATGGCAACGAGCAATACCTGCCCACCCAGGAAAGGTAAGATCTCGCCCAGGGTTAGCGTCGTGATGTCGCGTACAGGCATCGTCGCTACCAGGAACAGCACCATCGCCAGGATGCCCGGCTGTACGGGTTCCGTACGGCGATACTGCGCCAGGCTGTAGGCCACTCCGAACGAGAGAAACAGGGCCATTATGCCGAAAGAAAGTTGAAAAGGTACCAGGATTGCACTCTGGTAAGGCGCAATCAGCGCTTGCAGTCCCGGGATGGGCGGCGGATTTGCCACTACCAGAAAAACACTCCCCGCCAGGATCAGCGGCAATGTGAAAATAATGAAGGCGTCGCGCACAGCCTGCAAGTAGACGCTGCTCGCCAGGGCACCGAGCGGAGGAACAAGGTAGCGCTCAAACCAGGCGCTGCTGCGTTCGATCATGACGCTCATATTGCCGGCTTTCCTTCCTGCGCTCCAGGCAGCAGGCGCAGCACCTGCTCCAGCACTGCTCGCCCGTTCATCGTTGCGTAGTAGAACGGCTCGATCAATGCTACAGGTTTGCCCGCCGCTGCCGCCAGCTTCTCGATACTCTTGCGCAAGTGACGAATCTGCGGCGCAATGAGCACTACGTCACATTCATCGACCCTGGCCACATATTCACCTGCGCTCAGAGCCTCGACGCTTAGTTCACAGTTGCGTTCCGCTGCCGCTTCCTGCATACTATCTACCAGCAAACTGGTAGACATACCCCAGCTACAGACGATCAGTACCCGTATCATCAACTGCTCCCTGTGAGTCTCAAGCGACGAGCCTTCCTGATTGCAGTATCCATCGAACATGGCTGAGAGCCCCCAGGCTCTCTTGCCGTACAAGGGGTGCCCAATAGGCATCAACCGGAGATATGGAGACGAAGGTCTTGTCCCGTAGGGGCGGGGGTGGTGTTGGGCTGGGTGGGGGCCTTTATGGCCGCCCGCGTCGCCCTTGTCCCGTGACCTGGCGTCATGGAGCACGAGTGTGTATGATGCCCCAGGAATCCAGGAGCTGGCTGCCATAAAGGCCCTCCCCGCACCACTCCACCGCCCATGCCCCTACGGATGGTGATGGGCTGTTTCTTAGATTGATGCCTATTTGGTACCCACAAGGACGCCACTACCATGACACATATGCATCGCCTTGCCAGGCCGTCTCATGGTAGTGGCAGGGCTTGCCCCTGCCATGCTTCCTGCCATGTGTCCTTCCATGCTTCCTCAACCTATTGGCCCCCCAGTGTCATTCGTCAACAGAGTCTAGGATCGGGTTTAATCTGAACAGTATCTAGGATCGGCTGGTTTGAGACTCGCTGGGTTACTTCTATACACAGCAACAACCATGCCAAATTGTGTGCTACACGGGTCTATATCCTTCTAGATGAACCGTAGGGCGCGATTGATCGCCGCCACCGCCGATTTATCGGCCTCCTCAATCACCCGCAAGGATGGAGAACCGCTACACACTAGCACACAAAGAATGACACGCGTCCTGGCCGCTCTACTGGGCATACAATGAGTTGTCGGCAATGAAAATGTCCACCTGCCGTAGGATACCAACGATGTTATAGGCTTCTTCGTCGGGCAGGGGACGCGCCATCTGCGCGCCGAGCACCTGCAGAGCGCGCCGGCAGATGCTCAGTTCACGTGAGAACTGCTGCTCTACCAGCGTGCGCACCGTTTCGCTCACAAGCAATCCCGCGTGTTGTACGCCCCGCTCCATGATACAGGCAAGATGCAGCACTAACCCTGCCAGCACCTCAAGCTCAAATGTCTCACCAACCTCCACCTCTATCAGTTCGATCATATGCTCAATAAGCGGCATAGCCCGTACCGGATTGAGGAACAAGAGATGCTCGCCCAGTGTGTGTGTAATCTCGCGCATCAGGTCCGCGCGCTGCATGAAGGCCGGAGCAGTGCTCGAAGAAGATGACATACCAGCCTGTGGAGTAGTGAGCACGGTTTCCTGCTCAACAGTAGGAGGTTGTAGCAAAGCGGGATCGATGAGTGTTTCGCCCAGCAGCGTTCGTAGGCGTGCAACACCGTCGCCGAAAAGAAAATCGGTGAGCGCGATAAAAGGATAGCTCTCCAGGTGAGGATTAATGGTGCCGACAACCGCGACGACATGGCGGTTCCCTACCAGGCGCTGTACCTCTGCTTCGGTCTTACCTGAGAGGTTGATATCTACACACACAACCTCCACTCCCTGCTGGCGCAGGCCGGGTAGGCGCTCTTCAATCAACTCCGCAATCTTTGCAGCACTGCCGAAACCTGTCAAACACAATGAGAGAATAACACGGGGAGTGCGTGAAACGCCGGAGTCTGCGTCGCCGTCGTCCTGTTCTTCTTTCGCCTGAATTTCCCTGGGCAATACGGGCTTTCTAGCTCTACTGGCTTCACTCTTGCCACGCTCTCCCACACCGCGAGAAAATGCCAGGCTGGCGGCCAGTTGCTCAAGCGTCAGCTGCCCAGGACGCTGTGCTCGCCGCACCGCATCGACGACGAGTGGCGCTGAGACGCCCGCCACTGTACGCACCTGAACGCCCGTCTGCCCCGTTACCAGCTCGCCCAGGGAGAGAAGCGAGGCAAAATCGACCAGCAGCAGTACACCACCACCCTGATCGGCAAGACGCACCAGGTCCGCCACTCTACCGACTAATTCCTGTGGTGATTGTTCCAGGGTAAGCTCCACCCAGCGCACAGAGTTGACGCCAACCAGCGTATTCGCCAGTTCCGCCAGCCCTGCCGCGATACTCCGACCATGGGCAGCCACAACTATACCGACCTTCGACCGTTCGCTGCTCAACAAGGCGTCCGCGTTGGCCAGCAGGACGGCCAGCACGTCGGTTTCACTTTCCGGCAGCGGCACACCAAGCGCGGAGCGAAAGCGCAGTAAGGCTGTACGCGCAACTTCGTATTCGATCGGATAGGCACGCTGCACAGACTGAAAGATTGGACCTTCAATCTGCTGGCCATGGGTGATGTGTTCCAGTGTGCTGGTCAGGTGCATAGCCAGCACTAGCGCGAGCTTCTCCGGAAAGGTGCGCTCGAGTTGCTCTTCTGCATACTGCACAATACGCTGGCTGATAGCAGCAATATGCTCATCGATCAGGTAAGCTGCCGCTCCTGGTCGTTCCTGAATCACTTCTGCGGCAAAGCGTTGGAAGTAGCGTTGAATGTCGAGGTGCAAAAGCCTGCTGATTTCGTTCTCCGGCAGGCCACTTCTGCGCAGCGCACTTAATTCACGACTGATGGTAGCGTAGAGGTCCTGCGCCGAATCAGGCAAACCGTCAAGGCTCAGGCCAGTGGGCGTGAAGACGTGAGTCGCCTCCAATAAGTGTAGTACCGGCTCCAGGATGCGATGCAATTCAGCAGTGCGCAGCAGGCCAACGCGTACATGATCCGGCAAGAGGCCCAGGTGCACATTCAGGTCGAGTAGATTACCGGTACGATACTCCAGGTAGGCATGAGCACACGCAAGCTGTACATCAGTACGCAGCTGGCCGACGTTGCCTGGACACTCGTACAGCAGCAGCGCCCGCAGCACCTGTGGCTCGACATGGATGTTTGCGCCAATACTGCTGCACTCAGTCGTGAAGAAAGCGCGCAGCAGCTCATAGCGCTCCGTTATCGAGCGCTCTCCCAGGTCGGGCAAGTTGATTGTCATCGGAATGCGCCGCCGGAAGGTGGGTAAAAGTGCAGTGCCAGCATCTTCCGTCGTTGCAGCCAGCAGGAGCAGAGACGAGTGTCGTTCCGTGATCTCACCCAGGCGCCGGAAACGTTCGCGGTCCATCAGGTGAAATAACATCTCCTGGCCTTCCGGCGGCAGGCGATGTACCTCGTCAAGAAACAGGATACCCCGATGGGCCTGCTCGACCAGCCCCTTGCGGTCACGGTCCGCGCCAGTATAGGCGCCGCGCACGACGCCGAAGAGATGCGCCATCAACAATTGCGGATTAGCTGCGTAGTCAGCGCAGTTAAAGCTGATGAAAGGAGCATCGGCGGGTAATGCCTCGAGTTCCAGGGCAAAGGCATGCATCAGCCGGGCGAAGGTCGTTTTGCCAACGCCGCTGGGGCCGCACAGCAGCGTGTGCAGGCCATGCGGGGGATAGAGCATAGCGGCCTTGGCCTGTTGGATAGCGACCTTCAGCCCCTCGTCGCTTCCGATTAATGTTTCAAAGCTGGTAGCGACAGCGCCAACCTGTATGGAAGCGACGACAGCAGGTAGTTTGCCGGGCTCCTGCACGACCAGGCGGGGCTCCGCTGATACGATTGTAGAAGCGCCAGGCGCATCTGTGCTATGCGAGAATACCTTCTGGGCGGAAGGTAAGCCATTCCGGTCGTTACGCCGCTTGCCATTTTCGCTGCTTTGGCGCAGCGTTCCTGCTTCCGGAAGCGTGATCGTAAACAGCACGGGGCGTCCGGGGATGCGTTGGATCTTTCCCTCCAGGGCCAGCAGGTTGAGATCACGGCTGGCATTGGTGCGATCTACCACAGCCCGCGCTGCCACTTCTTCTGCGCTGAAGCCAGCATGGCGGCGCAGCACACTACCCTGCGCCGGCCTCTGCGCACACAGCAATCGTAATGCCTCAAATACCCGGTCTTTGCGGAGCAAGGGGCATGACTCCTTTGACAATGCCTTTGTAAGGCTATAAGGGGTTTACTTGCCCGTCAATGTAGCATAGATATAGACACGGAGCAACAGTGCTGTATGCAACCTCATCGTTGGTAACTATTATCACTCTGTTATATTACGCATATACGGTTGTGTAAATCACAAACCGCTGAGGTTCTTCAAATTCTCCACTGGATAATCCCTTGCTCCTGCGAGTCCCGGGTGCGATCTCATCCCTTCATGCCACAGGCGGCTCCTGAGTGCCTTGCAGCATCAGGCTGCTGACTGCCTCATACCCCTTGACCCAGGCGTCATGGTGCGCCTGGGTCCAGTGTTTCCCGAGAAAGTCGGCGAAGGTCTCCAACAGCACCGCTCCGACGAGAGGGTAATGCTCTGGCCGGATCCCATAGGTGACGTGCCGCTGGCCCAGTTCCTGGAGCATTCCGCCCAGCACTTCCGGACGCTGCATATGCTCGACGATCAGCGCCAGCGATTGCTGCAGTTTCTTGCGCTGCTCCAGCATGTCGGTGGCGGCAAAGAAGGCTCTGGTTTGGGGAAAGCGGGTGAAGAGTCGCTCATAGAAGGCTGTCACAAATGCCTCCCCGTGCAGGACAACTGCCTGAAAACTGCTTTCGAGTAACTCACCCTGTACTGTCATTGCTGGCCTACTTTCATGCTCTCGTGGTCATCCATGGCACACCGGACTCGACGCCTGCCCAGTGAGCTATCGACGCTGGTATGACGACCGCTTGCTTCAGGTGGTCCTGCTCACTGGTGTTCCCCCTGAGCGAGCAACTGTTCGATATACCGGGCATACAGACGCTCGCCGAGGCGCTCGAGAATCGCCAGCGCCGCTTCAAACCGCTGGCGAGCTGGTGCCAACTCCCTTTTCTGGTGTGATACCAACCCGGCGGTAGAGAGGGTTTTTGCCTCGGCATAGGGCGCAGCCATCCCACGGCAGAGCGTCAGCGCTTCTTGCAGGGCCTGTTCGGCCTCCTGCCAGCGCTCTTGCTTGCTCAAGACCAGGGCCTGCACACGCAGGGCCTGCACCAGCGTGGGACCCATCCGTGCCTGCCGCGCTGTCCCGAGCACCTGCGCCAGCAGCGCTTGCGCCTGGTCTGCTTCGCCCAACTCCAGGTAGGCCCAGGCCAGGATGGCAAGGGCTTCCCTGCTATAGCTCACCATCAGACCAGGCACATCGAGGAGGGGGGCAAGTCGTACTCGTGCGGCTCCTGGTCGTCCTGATAACAGATCCCACTCGGCCAGTGCTCCCTGCACCCAACACAGCGCCTGCAGATCATGGTTCCGCTGCGCAAGCCGCAGGGCCTGGGTCAAATGGTGTGCGGCTTCCTCTTGCCTCCCCTCGGCCAGGCAGAGCACGCCCAGGCCATGCGGGGGATAGGTGGCATACCAGAACTGGCCGGTCGAGCCAACTAAGGTTGCGGCGCGCTCAAAATCGGGGCGCGCTCGCTGCCACTCACCGAGAGCGAAGGCATTGAGGCCGCGCCCGTAGAGCAGATAAGCCATCTCTGCGGGATCGCCCAGGCGTTCGTCAAGCGCAATAGCCTGTTCCAGGGAGGCGCGCGCCTTCTGGTATTCGCCCAGATATTCATAGGCTCCGGCCAGATTGTCGTGCGCGGTGATTAAGGTCCACAGATTCCCGGTCGCCTCGCTTGTCGGAATGACCTCGCCAGTCAGCGCCCTGCATGTCTCCTCCAGCCGTCCCAAGGCCAGGAGCGCCGCTGCCCGGCGCTCCTGGGCTGTCGTGAGGATATAGTCATCGCCGCTTGCGCGGGCGAGCGTCGCTGCTTGCTCTGCTGCCGCTAACTGCTCGCTATACTGGCCAGCGCCCTTATACAGGTAGGCGAGCGCTACATGGAAGGCAGCGGCCCCTCGCGAGGCGCTGGTCTTTGGGAGTCGGCCGAGCAGGGGCAGGAGCCGTGTCAACCCCTCCTGGGATGTTCCTCGCCAGCGGTGGATGCGCCCAATCTGTGCTAGCGCGCGCAACTCTCCTTCCAGGTCGCCCTCCACCCGGTAGACCTCTCCTGCCCGTTCCAACGTGATCAGGGCATCGTTGTAGTTTGCCAGCAATGCCAGCATCATGCCCAACTTCTCATACACTGCTGCTGCCTGGGCTATCCTTCCCAGTGTCTCCATCCGTGCAATCACCTCGCGGTATGCGCTGGCAGCTTCTGTCTGAGCATAGCGCGCTCGTGCCGCGTCCCCTGCCCGCTCCAGGTAGAGGATGGCCTTTTCCTGCTCGTCGCTCTGGGCGTAGTGATAGGCCAGGACGGTGACAGTAGGGGCCGGAACGGTCGCCTCCAGGACCTCGGCCACCCGCCGGTGCAGGAGCGCCCGCCGCGCCGTGCCCAGGTCCGCTAGGAGCACCTCGCGGATGAGACCATGGGTCAACTGGTAGGCATCTTCGTCTGCCTCCACCAGCAGCCGCCCCCGCCCACACACCTCCAGAGCCTCCAGGACCCGCTCCTCTGTCAGGTCTGAGCGCGCAGCTACCGTGACCAGTAGAGCCCGCGGCACACGGCGCCCGATCACTGCAGCCAACCGCAGGACCTGCTGGGCGGTCTGCGGCAAGGCGACGGCCCGTTGCAGAATGGCTTCGCGCAGCGTCCAGGGCACATGGCTGCTGCCATTCCAGGTCAGGGAGCCAGTGAGCAGCGCCTGCACGCAACTGACCAGGAAGAGCGGCACGCCTCCGGCCCGCTCCAGCACCTGGTGCCTCAGATGGGGTTCCCCGTCCGCCGTCTCCGGCAGCAGTTGGGCCAGCAAGGCCTTTGCCTCGGCCTCTGCCAGTGGCGCGAGCAAGGCGCGGCTGGCGCGCTCCTCCCGCGTCAGATCAGCGGCAAGGAGTGCCAACGGGTCCTCTTGACCGATGTCCGTATCACGGTAGGCCCCCAGGATGCGCAGCGGGCACTCCGTGGGGGCACGTACCAGCGCCTGGAGCAGATCGAGGACATCGGGACCCGCCCAGTGTAGATCATCGAGCACCAGGAGCGTCCCAGCTGAACCAGCTACATTGGTCAGATAGCGGGCCACCGCGCCAAACATCAACCTGCGCTCCTGCTCCGGAGGCAGCGTCCAGGTGGGCCGGGACACCACGTCGCTGTCGGCCAATTCCGGGAGCAGGCGCACCAGCCAGGCACAGCCTTGCAACTGCAGCCGCTGCTGAGCAGACGATTGGCGACGCAAGAAGTCGACCAGGGCACCAACCACGGGCGCGTACGGGTCCTGGCCGCTGCGGCGATGACAGCCACCTACCAGCACGGTCCAGCCTTGCGCCTCCGCCCGCTCGATGCCTGCCTGCAGCAGGCGCGACTTGCCAATGCCCGGCTCACCCGCCACCAGCAGGACCGGCGGGCCGTCTGTCAGCACATGATCCAGCAGAGCCAGTTCCTGGGCTCGCCCCACAAAAGGCAATGCAGGAGCCTTTTTAGGAGGAGATGACACGCTCCCGCCTGATGTCTGGGCCGCCGGGGCCCCACGCTGGCGGGCGGCAGCTTCCAGCCGGGTCCGCTCCGCTGCCGGGAGGTGTAGCGCCTCAGAGAGCAACTGGATGGTCTCTCTGCGTGGAGCACGGCGAGCGCCCCGCTCCAGATCGCTCAGGCCGCGTACACTCAGCCCCGCCTGCTCCGCCAGTTCTTCTTGCGTCAGACCAGCTGCCAGACGGTAGTGTCGCAGCAAGTCTCCAAAGCTCTGCGATGAGACCGTCGCCATGTCCAGTTTTCTCCTCTGCGCACAGCGCGCCGTGTCTGCTCCCCCCGGCCGCAGCGGGGAGCAAGGGAATCGTTACAGGCACATGATAGCACCTGCAGGATGAGCTTGCAACTCCCCTGTCGCGTCATTGCGTGGGTGATTGCGTGGGTCGTTGCGTCGCTTGCACATGGTCCTGGCCGCCAGAATCGCGCATACTTGTACCAGACACGACGAGCACTAAAATGCAAGCGTCTTCGGGAAGTGGTTGGTTTCCCAACCGCTCATTATAAACAGAAGTATATACAAAAGAAATGAGGAAAACAACACATGACTAAAGAGAACAAATCAGTATTCCATGTGATCCGTGAAAAGGGCGCCGCCAGGGTGGCAGTGGCCCTGCTGGCTGCGAGTCTGCTGGCTGGCATCGCTTTCCCTCCGGGACCATCTGCTCCAGCGAATGCCTGATACCTCACTCTGGGGTCCAGTTGATCGCTGGACCTCGGAGGAGTGGGAGACAAAAAGAATACTTCCCCGGCCAGGTAGGCCGTGGATGGCAATGAGATGATGACCACTGAATGAAAGAAGGTACACGATGACTTTACAAATCGAATTACTCGAAACCAGTTTTCAGGCAATTGCCCCCCGCGGGGAGGCCTTTGTAACAGCCTTCTATGAACGGCTCTTCACCCGCTTTCCCCAGACGAGAGCCTTCTTTGCCTCGACTGACATGAAGGAGCAGCGCAAGAAACTCTTGGGAGCGCTGGCCCTTGTGATCCAGAACCTCAGGAAGCCAGACGTGTTGACGAGCGCCCTCAAAGGCCTGGGCCAGCGGCACGCCACCTATGGCGTCCTGCCAGAGCACTATCCCATCGTCGGAGCAATCCTGTTGGAAACCTTCGCCGGCTTACTGGGTGAGTGCTGGACCCCGGCGTATCACGATGCCTGGGCGCAAGCCTACGAGGCAATCTGCACGATCATGCTGGATGGAGCCAGCCTGCCAGCCGCAGCCTGAGCAAGCGATGGATGAGAGTCAATTGTCTCCTGTCCATTCGGCAGTGAGAGGGAGAAAACTAATGAGCGAGAGCGTTCGCGAACGGACATGTAATCTTGATGGTATCGCAGCAAAACTGTACAAAAACGAGGATGTGGCAGGGACGATGGGTCTTCTGTTCTCCGAACTTCAGGAGAGACGCGACCACCTGTCTCCAGAGTCCTGGAAACAGTTTACTACCATGAATTGTCGGCAACATCCCCTCCTGGAACTTCTGCATCAAGACCCCTTAAGCTCGCGGGCCTTTATCAAACCTCGCGGCTATGCAGGTGATGCAGAAATGCTTGACCTGGTCTATGCCATCGAAGATGGAGAGACCTTGCCAGCTTTACAAAGGAGTTCAGAGCTGGGGAGAAGCATCTATCACGCTACCGCAAATCTGGCGGCATCCAGGGCCGTGCGCAGTCGCCGCTGGATCATTATCGATACATTGAATGAGCTGACTGCAAGGATGGCCGGGCCGCATGTGCTGTCGCTAGCATGTGGGCATCTGCGCGAGGCCAGGCACTGCTCAGCCTTGCTACAAGGGCGCTTCGGTCGATTTGTAGCGGCTGACCAGGATCGGGAGAGTCTGGCCGTTGTTGAACGTGAAGTGGGAGATTTAGGCGTAGAAGCGGTGGCCACCTCGGTGCGCACTATTCTCAAAGGTCCGGTTTCTCTCGGGAGCTTCGACTTCATCTATGCATCTGGTCTCTATGATTACCTTTCGCAAGCGGTTGCCCAAAGACTGACTGAGCGTCTGTTTGCCATGCTGACTCCCGGTGGCCGGTTGCTGCTGGCGAACTTCCTCCCCAGCAGTAGCAGCACAGCTTTTATGGAAGCGTATATGGATTGGTGGCTGATCTATCGAACAAAGGCCGAGATGTTTAACCTGGTGAATACGCTGCCGGAAGAGGAAATGGGGCCTTGTCACCTCTTCACCGAGGAGAATGAGAATATTGTCTTTTTAGAGGTGGAGCGGAGAAGGTAGCCGTTCGGGCCAATATTGATTTCGTGGGAACAGAGGAAGCCGCCGCAAGCCACGCAGTTTCAACCCGTGGTGAGGCGACTTTCTCGCAGGCTTGAGTGTCTATGCCGGGAATCAGTGCGGTCGTTTTTTGACTCTTTGAGAACTGCAGAGAAACAGCTATAAAGATCGCTTCACCATAGATGACTATAAGAAGTTACGAGAAGAACTGCCTGGTATTGCTCTCGTCCAGGTCATCCACGTTATCAGCTTCTCAGCCAGGTTCCGCAGGCACACGCGCTGTTGGCTGAACTGAAAAATTCTGATACTTCCCGTCCTCCGGAAGTGAAGCAAGAGGATGGGCTTGCCAGGGGGCGGTGCTTCGTATTCCCTCCGCTTGAAGTGGGCGCAGCCATACCGAGACATGCTCCGGCTGCATCGTCTCATGCACCACCTCCACCAGTTGCTCGCTTAAGTGAGAGAGATCAACCTCGTTGCGCAGCGTAGCGCTGAAAGCCTCGATGACTTTGGCTGCATCATATTTGCGACGGTAGAAGCGGCGATCAATGCTGTTCTGAAGACGCTGGCGTAGTGGTTGAAAGAGGGCGGCAATGGCGAGGGTGGATGCGACTATGCTGATCTCGTTGGTTTGACTGAAGAGCCCTCGCAAGAGGAATTGCAGGACAAAGACCAGACCAGCATAGACGAGCGCCAGCACACCGGTCAGGGTGCCATAGACTAATGCCCGGTTGATCAACACGTCGATGTCGTACAGGCGATACTTGAGGATGGCGAGACCTGTGGCGAGCGGGATACTGGCGAACGTGACGTTCCAGGCGAAAGGGAACAGTAATTCGAATATGCTGGTCTGGTCAGTGGGGGTAGAAATGCTCAGGATATAGCGAACGAGGCCCTGGACCACAAATAGCCCTGCCAGTATCGCACCAACGGAGGCAAACCACTTGATCTGCAGGCGCTCCTCCCCTCTTGCGCGGCGCCACCTCAGGAGTAAAGAGGTCGCGGAAACCAGCATGGCAGAAAGCAGGAGTCCAAACGGGAGGTTTCCAATGGTAGTGAACAGGTCGCCGAGGGCCTTGATGCCCAGCGGATTGTTGACCTGAACCGTGTCAAAATAATTCCAAAGCGGACCTGGATGAAAAGCTCCCACAAAAGCCTGCAGGGCCACCACACAGGCGCTGAACCATCCCACGGGTCTCCAGTGACGAGACGGCAGTCGGCCGGTGGGAAACACGAACGGCAGGAACACGACAAGCAGACCACTTGACACGACCCAGATCCAATTCTGCCGCCAGGCCACCTGGGAGCGACCCCGGCTGCACCCACAGCGTGTAGAAAGCATAATAGGCAACGAAGGGCTCGACGATCCCGAGGAGACCAATGGCGCAAAAGAGCCAGCCGATGCGATTCTCGGGATGGCGGGTGACAATGACCGCACCAAGCGTCGAGAAGGCCAGGACCACCACAGGAGTGATGGCCACCTCAAACCAGAACTGGAAGGGCAGGTGCAATCGCTGCTGCAATTGCTGCGCGAGTTGAAAAGGGAACACCGTGGGCGTTTGGGAGGCGGCATCCGTCACCGCGACGAGGAGGGGGAGGGTCCCCAGCAGGAGCGCAGCCGAGAGCCCCCAAAGGACCCAGGCCATGAGGGAGCTTCGAGACCTGGGAGCGCCCAGGCGGCTATGAAGGACGCGAGGAGAGTGAGTGGCGGCCATGCCGTTCTCTTGTGCTCCTTTCGTCTCTATCAGTGAAACCACCCACGACCCAGGCAGGTCGCATCTGTAGCCTCACACGAGAATATATTACCACATGTTATGGCATGTCCATAACTAGTGGTCAGTCCAGTTTGATATCGATCGGCATCAGATCCTCAGATAGGTCTCAAGGCTAGCAGACAAATACCGCCGAGAATAACCACCATTCCTACGATCTGGCGCAAGTTCAGCCGCTCGCGAAAGACCATCAGCCCAACCCAGAACCTGCCAGGGAAGCCACTGCTCCGGCATCTCGCGAAAACGGCGCGCGTCGGTAAAATCCTCGTCTGGAAGCGCCTGTACCTGCTCGACAAACTGCGCATACACCTGCCGCTCTTCGGTGAGTACATCATGCAAAGGCCGATCTCGCTGCGCCGCGCCTGGCTGGAGCATGCGAGCTTCGCCAACCTCCGCGAGCAGCGCTTCCCACTCGGCACGCCCGGCATGCAGCGTTTCGATGAATGTAGCTCTATCCATTTGGCATCTCCTTTTCGCAGCTATTCTCTTTTGAGAGTAACACGAAAAGCGGGTATCTCCGACCCTGATTGAAGAGATGAAAGCCAAATCATGCAGCGTCTTTCAGGATGTAGCATAATAACGGAAGAAAAGCGTACTTCTGTTACCACTACGAAGGAAGTAATCCTAATATGACAATGAAATTTGGCTTGCTCGTTCCCCAGGGTTGGCGCATGGACCTCGTCGGCATTGCCGACCCTATCGAGGCATACGAGACAATGACCCGCGTGGCTCAGGAGGCCGAAGCAGTTGGCTTTGAATCGATCTGGTTATTCGATCATTTCCACACCGTTCCCATACCAACGCAGGAAGTGACATTTGAATGCTGGACCAGTACTGCCGCGCTTGCCCGTGACACCAGGCGAGTACGCATCGGCCAGATGGTCACCTGCAATGGCTACCGCAACCCTGCATTGCTGGCAAAAATGGCGAGCACCGTTGACGTATTATCGCGTGGGCGGCTCGATTTTGGCATCGGAGCCGGCTGGTACGAGCAAGAGTTTCACGCCTACGGGTACGATTTTCCCGATGGACCTACACGCCTGCGCCAGTTGCGCGACGCGGTCCAAATTATTCTGAAAATGTGGACGGATGACGAAGCCGTATTTGAAGGCAGATATCACCAGGTACATGGCGCTATCAACCAGCCTAAAGGTGCGCAGAAACCACATATTCCCCTGCTCATCGGTGGAGGCGGCGAACAGGTCACGCTCAAACTCGTCGCGCAGTACGCTGACGCCTGCAATATAGGTCACCTCGACCTCGCAGGACTGGAGCGAAAGTTCGCCATCATCAAAAAGCACTGTGAAGACGTTGGACGTGATTATAACACTATCTGGCGCACGGTACTGTTCAACTGTGCAATTGCAGAGACCGACGAGGCGGCGCTTGCTAAGAGCGGTTCGTTCGCGCGTAATATTCCCTCGGGTCGCATCCGTGAACAGGCGCTAGTTGGAACACCGGATAGAATCCGGCAGCGCCTGCTGGAGATCGAACAGGCAGGCGCGCAGGAGATAATAGTGTATATGCCGGACGCGCGGGACCTGGAACCAATACGCCTGTTCGCACGGGAGTGTATCCAGCATTAATGCGCTTTGCCAGATTATGCAGTTTCACAAACTAATCCGGACATCGGTTTTGAAAGGCGAAAAGAGAATTAGGCTCTCTTCCATGTCTTGTGTAAAAAATGTTTGCAATAGCCCCTTCGAACGGTGCGCGAAAAGTGAGTCCATACATCTCAAGAGAAGAAAAAGGAGTGCACGATGCATTACCGAACGTTAGGCCGAACTGGATTACCTGTTTCGGAGATCGGGTATGGGGCCTGGGGCATTAGCGGATCAGGGTGGATCGGTGCCCAAGACCAGGAATCGCTTCAGGCCCTGCAACGAGCCATCGACCTGGGGGTAAACTTTATTGATACCGCCCTGGCCTATGGTGAGGGGCACAGCGAACGGCTGATCGGACAGGTCCTGCGCCGCAACCCAGACACACAGATTACCGTGGCCACCAAGATTCCCCCAAAGAATGGCCAGTGGCCTGCACCGGCAGGAGTCCCAGTCGAAGAAGCCTTTCCAGGCTCCTACATCGAAGCATGTACCGAGCAGAGCCTGCGCCATCTTGGGATCCAGACCCTTGATCTTCAGCAGTTCCATGTCTGGAATGATGAATGGGTGGGGCAAGGAGACTGGGCTGAGACCATCCAACGACTCAAAGAGCAGGGCAAGATTCGCTTTTTCGGGGTCTCGATTAACGATCTTGAGCCAGAGAACGCGCTGCGGCTGATAGAAACCGGCCTGGTGGATACGGTTCAAGTGATCTACAATATTTTTGAGCAGAGCCCAGAAGACACCCTCTTGCCAGCCTGTCAGCAGCACCACATCGGGGTCATCGTGCGGGTTGCCCTTGACGAAGGGGGTCTGACAGGCACGGTCACCCCCCAAAGCCGCTTCGATCCGCAGGATTTCCGCAGTAGCTACTTCCGGGGGAATCGGAAGCAAGAAGTGTATGAGCATGTCCAGAACCTGGTCTCCGATTTGGGAACGACCATTGATGAGCTGCCAGAGATCGCTTTGCGCTACGTCTTGAGTCATCCCGTTGTCTCGACTGTGATTCCAGGCATGCGCACCCTGCGAAATGTGGAACGCAACAGCGCGGTAGGTGATGGGAAGGGACTCCCACCCGAGCAGGTCCAGAAGCTGAAGAAGCACCGCTGGATACGGAATTTCTATGTCTAGCAGAATTGGGGCTACATAAGAAACTGGATGAAGGGTCAAGGGGAAACGGTTCAGTCCGCCGCGAACGCCTCATGTGGCGGCATCACTCACCTTTTCCATCAGCGAGGGTGCGTAAGAGCGTGCGAATCGTTTCCTCGAAACAGGTGAAATCACCTGGGGATGAGGAGGAAGGAGAAAATCCTTCACAACTTGAGAATCGATGTTGGGTGCAATTCCCAATCTTGTGTGAACCGAGAAATGCATTCTCCCCAGGGCAGCGACTGACCATCAATCCCTGAAGCGGGAGAAAAACCAGGTCCGTTCAGAACCCAACTGTACCACTCCTGGGAGCAGGTCGTCATGGCTAGTGCAAGCGAAGGTCTAGAGAGGCATCGTCAGCAGCAACAAGCTTACGTGGGTTAGTAGCTTGCCCAAAATGGGAAAGGATAGGGGCCTGGCACACGTTCTTGTGACCAGGGTTCATCCCCGAGAAACCCGGTGCAGAGGACCAGCCGACCGCGACGCAAAACGATTCTCAGGAACGAAGTAACCAGCCATCGCCTCTCAGGAAGAAGCTGAGCAGGTGTCAACCACATGGAATGGATGGAAGGATTCCGCAAGAAGCGAATGCTGAGGGTAATGCCTCAGATAGGCTGACGTGCGGACGATTGTTTGGAAGATAGAGACTCAAGTAGGAGTACACATGTTATGAACACGGATCACAAACCGATGTATGAATGGCAGACCCTGCCGTGGCGTACGATCGAACGGTCGGTCTTCAAGCTCCAAAAGCGCATCTATCAAGCCTCACAAAAGAATGACAGTGTCCTCGTACACCAACTCCAACGACTTTTGATCAGTTCCTGGTCAGCCAAAGGTCTTGCGGTACGACGGGTCACGCAGGATAACCAGGGCAAGAACACTGCCGGGATTGATGGGATGAAATCGTTATCCCCGAAACTTCGGATGAATCTTGTCCAGACTCTGCGCATAGACCTCCAAACGCGTCCCGTCCGGCGAGTTGGGATACCCAAACCCAACGCCCCAACGGAAAAGCGCGGATTGGGCATTCCCACGCTGTTCAACCGAGCAGCGCACATGCTCCTCAAACTCGCCTTAGAACCCGAATGGGAGGCCAAGTTTGAGCCGAATAGCTATGGTTTCCGACCAGGACGTTCCTGTCAAGATGCGATTGACGCCATTTATATCAGCATCAACCAGAAGCCCAAGTAGGTGTTGGATGCCGATATCGAAAAATGTTTTGATCGCATCAGCCACACCGCCCTCCTGGCTAAGCTCCAGACATTTCCCTTCCTGCGGCGAATCATCAAAAGATGGCTCAAAGCCGGAGTGATCGAGAATGGAGCCTGGTTCCCTACCGAAGAAGGAACGCCACAAGGAGGCGTATGTTCACCGCTACTAGCCAATATTGCCTTACATGGACTTGAACAGGAAATCACACAAGCATTTCCGACTCTGGTTCAAAAAGAGCGCTGGAAACCAACTGTAGTGCGATACGCCGATGATCTGGTAGTATTGCATTCGGACAAAGCCGTCATTGAGCAGGTCCAGCAGCTTGTCTCAATGTGGCTCGCAAGCATGGGATTGGCCTTGAAACCGAGTAAGACCTGCATCACACACACCCTGATCCCTTGTGAGAACCATCTGGGCTTTGGCTTTCTTGGATTTCACATCCAACAATTCCCCCTAGGGAACACTCATTCAGGAAAAGGACGTGATGGACAACGACTGGGCTTCAAGACTCTTATCACCCCAAGTAAGGCGGCCATGAAACGGCATCAGGAAGCTCTCAAGGCACAGATCAAGACCCACGTGGCACTCCCACAAAAGGTCTTGATCAAACACTTGAATGCGCGCATTCGAGGGTGGTCGAACTACTACTCTGCCGTGTGCGCGAAGCGCTGTTTCACGCGGATGGATACGCAGCTGTTTCACATGCTCTGGCAATGGAGCAAGCGACGCCATCTCAACAAATCAGCCAAATGGAGAGCGAAAACCTATTGGCATCCAGAACAGGGCAAGTGGCAATTTGCCGCCAAGGACTGTTCGCTCAGGCTTCACCGGACGACCCCGATTAAGCGACATGTGAAGGTACAAGGAACAAACAGCCCCTTCGATGGCGATTGGATCTATTGGACCAAACGACAAGGGAACCATCCTGAAACTCCACCGAAGATGGCCTACTTACTCAAAAGACAAAAAGGAAAGTGTGCGCAGTGCGGTCTCTACTTGAGAGATGGAGATCAGGTAGAGGTTGATCATTGCATCCCGGTGTCCCTTGGAGGAACAGACCGGTATGACAATCTGCAACTTCTCCATCGACATTGCCATGACCAGAAAACGGCTACGGATGGCTCAGTAGCTGCCAGAGGTACCGATGACAACAGCCAAACAGTTGAGGAGCCGGATGAGATGACAAGTCTCACGTCCGGTTTTGAAGCCGAGCGGCGGGGGCGACCCCGTCGCTTAGGTTAACCAACATATGGTACAATAAGATGAGAGCGGCCGAGAGACTGGCCAATGCATGAGCAAGGAGCAGAGGCGATGGTAGCCAACCGATCACAAGTAAGCGATGGCCTCTATATGACCGAAGAGCAGTACCTCGTCCTGGACGA
>WNFX01001523.1_pt1 | contig 46951 bp, 44 predicted proteins | sample 5400111 | NCBI WGS metagenome assembly WNFX01 (sample SAMN13153363, study PRJNA577476) | soil metagenome | isolation source: 40 cm soil or saprolite under grassland replicate 1 | place: USA:California | collected 2016-06-15
AAGAGATCGATGTCGTAACCGGGCGGTTTACCCTGTCGTAGCGCAAGCGCGTAGAGCAGCGCCAGGCCTAACGGAATTAGCGCGGGAACGGCTGCGCTGAGCAGAGTCCATCTCCAGACACTGAAGAGCAGGAGGAGTGTTATCACAGCGGCGAATGCTCCTCCCGCAACGAACCAAAATAGATTGCCCTCCAAGCCCCACGTCTTCCCAGCTGAGTCGTCTGCGCTGTTTGTTTCGGTAAAGCGCAGTTCGTGTGTGGCGTTGGCGCTGCTGCTCATTGAAACGAACCGACATCAACGGTGGAACTGTCCAGGCCGAATGCGGTAAAGAGCGCTTTTACGATTACTGGCGCTGCGGCAATGATGAGCCCGCCGATAATGGAAAGTTTGCCGGCGTCGGTGTCACCGCGTCGAATCGCGAATCCTCCGCCAATAACGCAAACGGTGCCGAAGATGAACCCGATGAGCATAACGATTCCCATCGCTTTGCTCGCGCCTTGAGCGAGGCCGCCACTGGTTTGAGCGAGCATGGGAATAAAGTGATGTGCGAGGAAGGTGCTTTTCATGTGCACGATGTTTTAGCGTGCGGCGCAGCCGCATGCTGCTCCAGCGCCAGAGCGATCTCGCCGCAGGAAAGGTTCAGACTGCGGCAAATGAATGCACTCTCCATTTCGCGCGAGCGAGTCGAGCATCTCCGCCATCTCGAAGCGTATTTGCATGAACAGATTCGCGGACAAGATCATGTGGTTCCGCGAGTAGTCTCCGTCCTTCATCGGGGCGAACTTGATCTGACGACAAGCGGGCGTCCGCGCGGCAGTTTTTTGTTCTTAGGCCCGACTGGTGTCGGGAAAACTGAATTGTCGATCGCATTTACCCGTCATCTGTTCGGTGATGCGAAACTGTTCCGCTTCGATATGTCCGAATATCAGACGCAGGAGAGTCTTGGCGTTTTGCTCGGGGCCCGCGTCGGCGAAGTTGGTTTGCTTGGACTCGCACGCGCAAAGTCTGCGACGGGCACGTTTCTCTTTGATGAAATCGAGAAAGCACATCCGCGCGTGTTGGATTTGTTCCTGCAAATCCTCGATGCCGCTCGCGTAACAATGGCGAGCGGCGAAACGCTCGACCTCAGCGGCTTCTACGTTGTGTTTACGTCAAACCTTGCCGCGTCCGAAATTCTTAACCTCCAGCATTCGTCGTTCACAACGATGGAACGTCACGTACTAGCGAAGGCGCAACAATCGTTGCGTCCTGAACTCTACGCCCGCGTCGTGGAGAAGCTCGTCTTCAATCGTTTGAGCTACGACGTGCAAATGGAAATCGCGCGACTTCACATCGGGCGTGAACTCTCATTTCTTCGTCACAAAGGTTTTGATTTAAGCGTTGGCCATTCAGTTGTCTCGTTCCTGATGCAACGGGGATTTCATCCGCGATTGGGAGCGCGTCCGTTGCGCGACACGATTGAAAAGCATCTGCGCAGCGCAGTCGCTGATGCCACACTTGCCGAAGTTAGTTCGCGTACATTGGAATTTGTTGTGTCTGCAAACGAACTCGTCGTGCGGGCGCGTTAGCCGCTCTCGCGCTCAGCTATCGAGACACAAGTTAGGCCCGCTTACCGCCACGCCATGCCGCCTGTGCGGAATTCTCACTTCGCCGAAGAGCCTGCCGGCGTGAGGGGCGTTCGGGAGTACAAGCCCACCGGGTGTCCGGCTGGGTCGAGCAGTAGGGCGATGGCTCCCGTGCCGTCCGGCAGGTTGAAGGGGAACCCGGGCGCAATTGTTCCGCCCAGTTCCTTTGTGTTCTTGCAACTTGTCTCAAGCTCGCTCACCTGAATGTAGACCACGCCATTGAAAGGGCTAATCTTGCCATCGGCAACTCGTAGCGTCCCGATGCTGGTCCCGCCCGCGATAATCTCTACCGCCTGATCAGTCCCCTGCACGGGGTTGAAAGTCCAACCGAAGAGTTTGCCGTAGAAATTCTTCGATTGGGCGAGGTTGGACGTGGTGATGTCGAACCAAGCCACGCGCCCGGGTCCGACATCTGCGGGGAGCGACTTGGCGGAGAGTCTGGACGAGGTGACTGCTAGCAGCACGATCAAAACGAACGCGGCAGTGATGAAAGGACGGTGCTTCATATGTGTCGATTTCTGTTGTTGCTAATCCGACCTCACGGGGGACGTCAAGGCCTAACTATGTGATGATCTGCGCACCCACAGCGACGCGTCCGGCTTTCCGCGTGGGAGTGCGGGCGGAACGGCCGAGAGCGCAGCGAGGACGGCGCAGATGATCACAGCTCCGCAAGGCAAACTCGGAGTCTGCGCCAGAGATCGAAGACGGCGGCACAGTCTCCCGCGGCGGAGCCGGTCCTCCGGGCGTGCAATGAATGAGGCGAAATAGAATGGGATCTCACCAACGAGCCATTGAGATTTAGCGACGAAGATTCCGAGCGCGATGACTGCATCTCCGGGAAGGGAGGCAAAGTCTTTGAGCTTTCGGAGTGAGGAGCCCGCGCGGCGCGGAAGCGCGAACGGAGAAGTTCAATGTCTTTGCGATACCGGGTTGGCTGCGTCCGTAGTGCCTGCATTGTCCTCCTGCAATCGTTGTCTAAATCGGAACTACCGTGAGAGAATTCTCTTCGTGAATGCGCAAAACAGCGAGGGGCAATTACGAGATGAACTGATCTCTGCTTCAGTTCACGTCGTTCTTCAGCGTCTCAATAGTTCGGTAGCCGGTCTCACCGCGGCGGAAGCTCATGAGCGTCTTGTTCGATTTGGTGCGAATCGGTTCAAAGGAAAGAGCCCCGCCGCAGCGTTTACTCTTCTAATCGGACAATTCAAGAGTCCGATTGTTCTTATCCTGATCAGCGCGGCCATCTTGTCGATCTTTCTACAAGATGCGAGTGACGCAGTGATCATTCTGACTATCGTGCTGGCGAGCGGTCTGCTGGGTTTCTGGCAAGAGAGGGGTGCAGCGAATGCCGTCGCAAAATTGCGCGCGGTCGTGGAAACGAAAACACCTGCGCTGCGCAATGGCAGGGAAGTTCGCGTGCCGTTGGCAGAGATCGTTCCCGGCGATGTCGTGGTGTTGTCCGCCGGGGCGATCATTCCGGGCGATTGCCGGTTGCTCGAAACGCGCGACTTGTTCGTCGATGAGGCGACGCTGACGGGGGAAACTTATCCGGTAGAGAAAACTCCCGGTGCGCTTGCGCCCGACGCCGGACTGGCGCGGTGTACGAATGCCGTTTTCATGGGAACGCACGTCGTAAGTGGTAGCGGCAAGGCGCTCGTCATACACACCGGCCGTGAGACGGAGTTCGGCAAAATATTTGAAAGTCTGAAATTGCGACCGCCCGAGACCGGGTTCGAGCACGGCATCCGCCGATTCGGCTATCTGCTCGCGGAAGTGACGTTCGTGCTCGTGCTCGCGATTTTTGCCTTCAACGTTTACTTCCACAGGCCGGTCCTCGACTCATTTCTCTTTGCGCTTGCGCTTGCGGTCGGTCTCACGCCGCAGCTCTTGCCAGCAATCATCAGCATCAATCTTTCACACGGGGCCCGTCGCATGGCGGAAAAAAAAGTGATCACGAAGCGGCTCGCTGCGATCGAAAACTTCGGCAGCATGAACGTGCTCTGTTCCGACAAGACTGGCACGATTACGGAAGGTAAAGTCCGCCTTCACGCCGCCCTTGATGCACAGGGCGCCGAAAGTGAGAAAGTGTTGCTTTACGCGTATCTCAACGCAACGAACGAGACCGGCTTTGTTAATCCGATTGACGAAGCGATCCGGGAATCGGCGGCGCTTAATTGCAGTGGCTGGCGGAAACTCGATGAATTGCCGTACGATTTTCTGCGGAAACGACTGAGCATTCTTTTTGAAAAAGAGGACCGGCATTTGTTGATCACCAAAGGCGCGCTCAGGCAAATGCTCGGCATATGCACGCAAGCGGAATTGAGCGACGGATCGTTGATCGGCATCGACGCTGCCCGGCCTGAGGTCGAGCGACATTGGCACGAGTTCAGCAATCAGGGCAGACGCGTTCTCGGCGTTGCTTGTCGAGATTGCGGAAATGAAACGCACATAAAACGCGAAACCGAGAATAGTATGATTTTTCTCGGTTTCGTCGTTTTATCCGATCCGCCGAAAACAGGTATTGCGAAAACGATTTGCGAGCTAAATGAGCTCGGCATTAGCCTGAAAATCATTACCGGCGACAATGCGCTCATTGCCGGGCATGTCGCGCGCGAAATCGGATTAGGCAGCGCGCGCATCCTTGCCGGGCCCGAGATGCGCGAGATGAGCAACGAGGCGCTAATGCGTTGCGCGAACGAAATTGACGTGTTCGCCGAAATCGAGCCGATTCAAAAAGAGCGCATCGTTTTCGCGCTAAAAAAAGCCGGTCACGTCGTCGGCTACATGGGTGACGGAATCAATGACGCAACCGCGCTCCACACTGCGGATGTAGGTCTCTCGGTGGATACAGCTGTCGATGTTGCGCGCGAGGCCGCGGATTTTGTTTTGCTGGATCGCGATCTCGAAGTGCTCGTGGAGGGCGTACGTGAAGGCCGGCGAACTTTCGCAAACACGCTTAAGTACGTCTTTATGGCGACGAGCGCGAACTTCGGAAACATGTTCAGCATGGCAGGAGCGTCGCTGTTCCTCCCGTTTCTCCCACTCCTCCCGAAGCAGATTCTCCTTATCAATTTACTCACCGATTTTCCCGAAATGACAATTGCCGGCGACAACGTTGATGACGAATTGGTGCAAGCGCCGCGCCGCTGGGACATTGGTTTCATACGACGCTTCATGATCGTGTTCGGCATCGTGAGTTCGGTCTTCGACTATCTCACCTTTGGTGTGTTACTCTTGTTACACGCCACGGTCGCGCAGTTCCGCACCGGATGGTTCATCGAATCGATCATCTCAGCATCGCTCATTGTGCTTGTCGTGCGCAGCCGTAGACCATTCTTCAGAAGTCGACCGAGCAGATTGTTAATACTCGCCACTGTCATGGTTGTCATCGTGACGGCGCTTACGCCGTATCTGCCATTCGCTGGAGTGCTTGGTTTTCAACCAATGCCGGCGTATTTCTATCCGATCATTGCATTCATCATTATCGCCTACATCGCAGCGGCGGAACTTACGAAACGCATCTTTTACGGCCCGCTTGGGCACCATACCGATAACTGAGACCGGTTGCGTCAATTACTTCGCCAACGACTGCGCAAGGCGAAACAACCCCGCATTGAGTGTTTTTTGTTTGCCAACGATCTCGCTGAAGGACGTGGCCGTGATCTCAGCGCCCTGCATTCCAACAAGAACTCCCTTTTTGCCTTCGAACAAGTAATCGACCGCCGCCGCACCGAGCCGGGTGGCGAGAATCCGATCGAAGGCGGTCGGCGCGCCCCCGCGTTGCACATGACCAAGCTTGGTGACACGCAATTCAAAGCGCAGGCGGTCGCGATGCTCCACAAAATACGCATGCAATTTTTCCGCGTTGTAAGACGACCCTTCGGCGACGACGACGAGAGCGTGGGATTTTCCCCGATCGTAAGCGGCATGCAACGCGGTGGCGAGCTCTTCTGGATCCGTCTCGATCTCCGGAACCACAATTGCGTCGGCGCCGCCGGCCAGACCGGCCATTAACCCAAGATAACCGCACTTGCGTCCCATTACTTCGACGAGAAAAGCGCGGTGATGTGAGGAAGCCGTCACCTTTAATCGGTCAATCGCTTCGAGGGCGATGTTCAATGCTGTGTCGACTCCGATTGTCACATCAGTGCCGCACAAATCATTATCAATTGTCGATGCAACACCGGCCACTGAGAAACCGCATTGAGCGATTGCGTAGGCACCAGCTTGGGAACCGTTGCCGCCGATTACGACCAATGCATCGAGTCCGCTGGCCCAGATTCGCGCAGGCTCTCTCGACTCCCTCCTTTTTCTTAAATTCATCGCAGCGTGCACTTCCCAGCATTGTCCCGCCGAGATGCGAAATCCTGCCGACGTCGCGCGCGCCGAGCGGGACGAAATCGCTCGTGATAAGTCCGGCGTACCCTCGGCGAACGCCGAAAACTTCCGCTCCGCGGTAAATCGCGCGCCTTGTCACCGCGCGAATCGCGGCGTTCATCCCCGGCGCATCGCCTCCGCTGGTTAAGACTGCAATCTGTTTCATGGCATCAAGCATCAACCAAGAGAAGGTTGGCAGCTTTGCGCTCTTTGCCATTGGTTGACGATTTCTTGCCGTCCATAGACGCTCGTTTCCAGTCAGGATCATCGCACAAGAAATGCACAGTATTCGGCAATAGCTGCCGAGGCGTTCATTGATAGAGCGTCGAGAATTCAGGCAAATGAAAACTCAACTTATGGAAGCGGAGAGTGTCGTTGATTTGTTCCCACAGATTTTGCATCTCAAGAAGATTCTCGTGCCGATCGATTTCTCAGAGCCCTCGAAAAAGGCGTTTCATTACACATTGCGATTTGCCGAACAATTCGGGTGCGAAATCGTTCTACTGCATGTCGTCGAGCCAGAGAGCATCATCGCGGGCGCCGCGGTTGCCATCGAATTTTTTGTGCAGCCGGAGGACGACAGGATCGCAGCGGAAGCCGAGTTGGCATCGCTCGCAGCAAGCTCACGCAATCGTCAGAACTCCGTTACGTCAGCGGTGCGAACTGGGCATGCACCCAACGAGATCAACAAAGCGGCCAAGGACCTGGACGTCGATCTTATCGTGATCGCGACCCACGGCTATACCAGTTGCCGGCATCTGTGCATTGGCGCCACGGCTGAGCGAGTCGCGCGCACCGCGCCGTGTCCCGTTCTCGTGGTCCGCGAGAAAGAGCACGACTTCATCTAAATACACAGAGTGTGAAAACGAAAACCAAATTGCACCCTGAAGAGACGGCCGGCCGGAACGGTCGCCCAACTTCCAAAAGTTCAGGCAATCTCGTCTGCCGGTACCGGCGGGGACCGTTTGAATTTTCCTGCGGTTTCAGTGGAGTGCGCATAGATCGAGCGAGACACAGGCATTTTGCCTGTGATGCGCCGAGCCAACAGAAAAGGAGAGGCTGATGCACGCAGCAGCGCGAGAGAAAACGCAAGCAGGATCAGAACCGATGGCCGCGCGCGTGGCGCTCCATCCTTTCTTGGCCGGGATGAACCGTGCGCAGCTGGCATTACTCACAGACTGCGCGATGGCGACTCATTTCAAAAAGCGACAAACCATTTTGCGCGAAGGCGACTTCGCGAATCGATTTTACTTGATCGAGAGTGGCAAGGTCGTGCTCGAATCCGGCTACGGTTTCGGCGATCCGGTGATGATAGAAACGATTGGCGCGGGAGATTTGCTCGGGTGGTCATGGATGTTTCCGCCATATGTCTGGCAATTCACCGCGCGCGCGGTTGAGCCCACCACAGCGATCTTTTTCTACGGCACCATCCTGCGGGAATGTTGCGAAAAGGAGCAGTCGTTAGGCTACGAACTTTTCAAACGCATGAGTGTCGTGATGATGAAGCGATTGCAGGCCGCTCGTAAGCGGATGCTTTCTACCCACGTGCATGGTGCTTCTCTTGAGTCATCACGATTTTGTTGATGGCGCCGGACGCGGTTTGCGATAGATTTTTTGTCGCCGCGACAAAATAACTTCTTTCAGTTTGAATCCAGCCAGAATGACCACGCCCAGCTCGGACGCCGATGGTTCCAAGGCAAACAGGGAACTCATCGATACATTGCGGCGTTCCAAGTTGTTTCGTAACTACGAGCAGGTCTTCAGCGAGGCGACCGGGCTGCCTCTGGCACTTCGTCCCGGGGACTATTGGCAGCTGGAACATCAAGGGAAGAAAAACGAGAACCCGTTTTGCGCGCTGCTCGCCGAACGCCCAGCGACTCTGGCTGTTTGTTTGCAAGCGCATGAGGAGATGATCCGCCACACCGGCGACCTGCCCCGCACGGTCACCTGTCCCTTTGGTTTAACCGAGACCGCGGTACCGATTAAACTCGGACAACGAACCATCGGCTACCTGCGAATCGGACAGGTCTTGCGTCACACACCCGCCAAATCGGACACGGCAAAAGTGAGCCGCGCGCTGGCTCGAAACGGCGTCCGATTTACAAACGAAATTCACAGGGCCTGGAAAAAAAATCCGTTCATGCCACCCGAGAGATACAATGCGATCGTACGACTGCTCACGTTTTTTGCCGATCAACTTTCGGCCCTCAGCAATCAACTAGTTACGGAGAAAAATAATGCCGAGCCACCTCTCGTCCTGAAGGCGCGTGAGTACATCGACAAGCATAAGAGTGAAGAACTATCGCTAACCGACGTAGCGAAGGCCGCCGGAGCGAGTGTGTTTCATTTCTGCAAGGTTTTCCACAAAGCTACTGGGCTGAAGTTCACCGACTATGTAGCACGTGTGCGATTGGAAGATGCGAGGACTCGATTACTCAATCCGAACTTGCGCGTCAGCGAAATCGCCTATGACGTCGGATTTCAATCACTCACGCAATTCAATCGCACATTCAAACGCGTCTTCGGACAATCGCCGAGTGACTTCCGCGCGCGACTATCTTCACGCAAGCGCACGGGGAAGGCCGCCTAAGGCTAATCTCGGATCAACGAGCCAATCGCGCAAAGTAGGCGATGAACGTTACTGCCATTCCGGCTCTTTTAAGCATCGCGCAATGATTAACGTATAGAGCGCCATGATCGCGACTACGCCAAATGCAATTACGTATTCCATTTTTGTTCACCTCAATTTGTGTTACAGGTAAAGCTCGTCGGCCGCAGGGCAGAGTCGCGGCTTCCGCTCTTTAAGACAACCTGGGCACGGATGGCCCCACCGATCGCATCGGCAACCATGTGCTTCCCCGCCCGAATCCAAGTCGTTCTCCGCTGTGATTGGAACATGACGGGCGTCACTAGCCGGTGGATTCACATGCATACTAGCGACAGCACATTTATTGAGATATTCATCCATCGTCAGAACAACATCTGTTTTCATAACCATTCCTCTTTTCGATTGAAGGCTACGGTCGCGACGGGATGGGCACTCCACCTGGATTGGCTTTTACTTTGCAAAAATTGCGCAACGCGGAACGGCGAATTTTCACGCGCGTGAGGGTGCTCTCGCGCGCCTGGTGACGCACTGAGGCGTGGTTGGTTCTAACATGCGTGGGGACTCACCCGCCCCGTTTACGCAGCTCACATTAGAGATTGGATCGTCGAAATTTGCTCCTGACGATCTCCGATTTAGTTTCCTTGCGACGTTGACCAGCAACGGTTTCTCGAAATTTCAACCAGAATCACGCTGCAGCCTCGATTACGAAGAATCCCGTTTCGCCTCCGCCAGAGGTGACGTTGACAATCGGAGAACTGGACAGACGAACCATCGCACCGCAGACGTTGCCTCGAAAGAGGAACGGGTTCGTATCGACGAACATCGGCTGGAATTTCCAGTTCCTATCGCTGAAGATCGGGAATTCCTCTGTGCGCAAATCGATCGCTTCCTGCACGACGTAATCTCCTGAAAGCGCGGACGCGATAGCATTATCCCACTCGCGCTCATCCGATCGCGAGCCGAGATAAATGCCATGTCCCCCGTAATCGTCGTTTGGTTTGAGAACGAAGAGCGAGCGATTCTTATGGATGAATTCGAGCAGATCGATCGGCCGTCCCTTCCGTGTCGTCTTCCGATCGGCAACACGTCGAGTCCACGGAACCGAGTGATGGAGCGCTTCCTTTTCGCTCTGCGTGAACCAATTTTGATGCTCATCATCGGTGAGCATCTCAAACGCCGCCTTCTTGTGCACGATTTTGCATCGGAACGGATTCACGAGACAAACGTCGTGGTTTACGTATGCGCGGATGAGTGGATGCGTCTCGTCATAGCGGGCCAGGAATTCGTGGATGATTACTCGTTTATAAACAAGATCGATACGAAAGACACCGCATCGCAGCTCACCACTCCGGTATTCGAGATCGTCTGGCGAGCAGATGATTGTGGGAACACCATGCGCCGTAAAATGATTCCGCAGTAGAATGAATTCGTTGGATGTCGGCAGGTTCTTCCAATCGAGAATCGCCACGTTCGGCACAGCCGTACCGCCCCATTCGCGATAAGTGCTCAGCAGCGTTTCGCGCAGTCTTTCGACTGGGGAGAACTGTCGCAAGCGATAGCGTCCCGCAAAGGTTGCCATCGTGGGAAGCTCGAACAACAAGCGATTCAACTCCTCCTGGTCCGACAGACTTGAAGGATTCTCGGCGTTGTATTCTACAAATTTGATTTCGTCGTCACGAACGAACGCGTCGAGCCGGGTCGTTATGCCAACCGTCGAAAATCCCGGATCGACAAGTGCCAGACTGTGTTCGGCATCGGTCAGACCGAGTTGACTCATTAAATCCGGAGATTGCACCACTGCAGTTGCAACCTTTTCCAGCGCACTCGCGATCCGCTGCGCTGTCTGTGTAAGCGTGTGGAATTGTTTTTCATCAAGGAGGTGTGGCCTGAGCGCAACGCCAATTGGGCGTTCGCCGTAGAGCAGCCGGTTTCTGCGCATCGCGCTGCGCAACTTCTCGAATACTGCGGGAGTCAGCGCCTCGTCTGCCACGAGCAGGTCGTGGTACTCGGCAATCGCCCTCTCCCGCAAGGCATGCTTCGTTGTTGTGCGTGTATTCAGAAACTCGGCCAGCTGATCGCCAAATGTAAATTCCACCGACTGATTGAAAAAACTTCCTCCGCAGGATTTGCGGTTAGCTATTACCATTCGGACTGTTTTAAACAGCGCACTATGATTAGCGCGTAGAGCGCCATCATTGATACGACAGCAGCTAAGATCACATATTCCATACTTGCCTCCTTTATATGAGGTTCTTAAGGCGACGATGAGGTTCGCGCTCTGCGTCGATTGGCTTTCCCTTTGCAAAAATTGCGCGGGCAAACTGCGCGGTGAAATCCCAAAAGCGCGTTCGCAAAAAATTGATCTGAAGCCAAAGAAACTGTTGTGGTATGTGTGAACTACCTTTCGACCATCTTTGGTTTTGCGGTCGGCGATTTGCGCAGATGCTTTCAGCACGCCATTTTTGAACTTGGCGGGGATTTTGGGATTTCTTCCTGGTACTGCGGGATCATGGGCTCACGTCGCGCAGATCCGCAGCGGCTTGTTCAGGGGCCACAACATTGATATAAATTCCCGTTCCGAGTTCAAAGCCGGCCGCGATAGTGAGGCGCGGAATGATCTCAAGGTGCCAGTGGAATTGTTCGGATAAACTGGTCGTGAGAATCATGTAGTTGTAGGGCGGATTACCCAAGCAGCGATCGAGCCGGAGCAGCGCGTCCTTCAGGATCATCGCGAGATCGCGCGTCTCTTCCGACCCGATCCGTGCAAAGTGCGCCTCGCGTTTCCTCGGAAGAATCCACATCTCATAGGGATGCCGGGACGCAAACGGCGCAAACGCAACGAAAGACGCATTCTGAGCCACGACGCGCTCGCCGCATCGCAGTTCCTCCTCAAGGATGTCGCAGTAAACGCAAATTCCGAAGTAGTCCTCGTAGAGCTCGATCCCCTTGATCTTAACAAGAGCCTGCTGGGGAACCATGGGTGACCCGATGATTTGCGAATGCGCGTGGTTGATCGACGCACCAGCCACTTTGCCGTGATTGCGAAAGATGAGGATGTATTTGATTTGCGGATCCTTCTCGAGCGCAAGATAACGCTCCTTGTAAGCATTCAGGACCCGCTCCACCTGGCTCTGCTCAAGATGACCGAGGCTTTTACCGTGTTCCCGCGTCTCGATGACGACCTCATGCGCGCCAGCCCCGGGCATGCTCTGGTAAATACCATGGCGTGTCACAGTGCGTGCCGCATTCCCGTCCAGCGCAGGAAACTTGTTCGGCACGACGCGCAGCGACCATTCACCACCGTCCGACGAATACACAAGGATGCTCTCAGCGCTTGCGCTCTCATTGCCCGGGCAGAAAGGGCAGACCGAGTGATCGGACGTGCGAACCAAAGCCGCCTCTTCCTTGTGACGGAAATCGGACGGCCTTTTCGCGCGGTCGGTCGAAATGCAGACCCACTCACGCGTAATCGGGTCCTTGCGTAGTTGGGACATTGTCGCCGAGGCTAGAGGTGCAACACTTCCGTAATGAGCTGCAGTTCATCACGCAGCAGCCGCGGCAATAGATAGTGCTGCCGGATATGCTCGGGTCCGGCCAGGCCAAAGGCAACGCGGTCTTCGGGATGACCTAACAACTCCAGAACACGCGCCGCGCATTCTTCCACCGACAAAACAAGGTACCGCTCGTATCCCGGAGGAAACTGCATCGGGATGCCGCCAGCCTTTCCCGCGACGACAGGTCGCTCTTTCCATAAAGCCTCCGCGACCACCAGTCCGAAACCTTCGCGCAGCGATTTCTGAATTACCACATCGCAGCCGCGTTGGAAGACATTTACTTCCATGCTGCCGACGCCGCCCAGGTTCGTGAACACGTAGAGGTCTTGGTCATGCGCAGCGACTTCCTGCACCTGGTCAAGCATGGTCCAGCCTTCCGGGTCGTCTGCGGCCATGCCACCGATCAAGACGAGCTGCACACCGAGCATTTCCTTCTTCACCAAATGGTAAACCTCGATCACGCCCAGCGGATCTTTCCACGGATCGAACCGCGACACCTGGAGTAGCAGCGGCGCTTTCAGATTCACCCCGGCATCGGCCATGATGCGCTTGCACAAATCGAGCGGAATTTCGGTGTTCTTCGTCGCCAGCGGATCGATGGCGGGAGGGATAATTGCGAGCGGCTTATCCTCGAGTCCCGGGAGCGCAAACTCCCGCATCGTGAACACCAGAGCATCATACTCGCGGATCAACGGCAGAATGAAGCTGCTCACCTGCGAATTCGGCGACGAGCTGTCGATATGGCAGCGCCAAATCCATTTCGCATCCCGCGAGCCCGCGTAATGCCGAATCGCGGCGGGTTGCGGATCATGCACCACGAACACGTCGTATTTGATGTCCAGCAACTTCGCCGCCTGTTCGTTGGACTCGAGATACGTGCCGCGCATGACATCGGTCAGCTCGTAGTCGGCTCCTTGAAGCGCGTTGTGAATTCGCTTGGTGACGGTGAAGAAGTCCGGCTCGCCGTGAATGAGATGCCAGTCGGTCTTAATGCCGAGTGCGCGTAGCAGCGGGATATAGCGAGTGAGCAATTCCGCGACGCCACCGCCGACGGAAGTCGCATTCAGATGGCAAATGCGAACGCCATTGAGTCTGCGCGCCAGGCCGCGGATTTCATCCGTCATCTCATCGCCGACGAGCGGGCGATAGTTCTCCACATTCGTGGCCAGCGAGCAGCAATGCCGGCCGAGCGCGACTACGGGTAACATGTTGGTTTCCTCTCGCTCATACGGTCACGCGGGCACGACTTCGGTGACTGGCGAAACCGGCTGGCGCCCGAGTTTGCGTGAGCGCCAGATGAAGAAGATCGCAGGATAAACCACCAGTTCCATGATCACCGAAGTAATGACTCCCCCGATCATTGGTGTGGCGATGCGTTTCATCACATCGGCGCCTGCGCCGTGGCTCCACAAGATCGGAATCAAACCGCCGATGATGACAGCGGCCGTCATCGCCTTCGGGCGCACTCGCTTCACCGCGCCTTGGTAGATCGCGTCACGGAGGTCGGCAGCGCTTCGCATTTTTCCTTCACGAACCCATTGATCGTACGCTATCTCGAGATAGAGAAGCATGACCACGCCGGTTTCGGCACTCACGCCTGCAAGGGCGATCAATCCTATCCAAACGGCTACGCTTAAGTTGTAGCCAAGCAGGTAAAGCATCCAAAACGAGCCGACCAGCGCCAGCGGCACCGACAGCATGATGATAGCTGTGCCGACAAACGAGCGCGTGTTGAGATAAATGATCAGCACGATGATGAGCAGCGTCACCGGAACGACGATCAAGAGCCGCTGTTGGGCGCGCTGCATGTATTCATACTGGCCACTCCAAAAGATGTTGTAGCCGCTCGGCATGACCACACGCTTGTTCGCGAGCGCTTCGTTCACAGCGCGCTGCGCGATTTGCACATAGGTGCCGACGTCAATGCCTTTGACGTCGACGTAAATCCACGCGTTGGGGATCGCGCCCTCACTTTTCACGCCCATTGGCGCACGCACGAGATTCAGCGTGGCAATTTGGCCGAGCGGAATCTGCGCGCCGCTCGGTGTGGGGACAATGATCTGCTTCAGCGCCTCGAGATTTTCACGAAAGTCGCGATCGTAGCGAAGATTAATGCTGTAACGCTCGAGACCTTCGACCGTGGTCGTGAGCGGCATTCCGCCGAGCGCAACCTCGAGAACCTCCTGCACGTCGCCTAACGCCAAACCGTAGCGCGCGATCTCGTTGCGATTGATGTTGAACTCGATGTAATTGCCACCCATCACGCGTTCGGCGAACACGCTCGAAGTACCCGGCACCTGACGAACTACGGTCTCAATTTCCGCGGCGATGCGTTCCAGTTGCCCGAGATCGGGTCCGGCGACCTTGATGCCGACCGGTGTTTTGATTCCCGTGGCTAACATGTCGATCCTCGTCTTGATCGGCATCGTCCAGGCGTTGTTCAGCCCGGGAAACTGAAGCTCCGCGTTCATCGCGTCAGTCAGCTCGTCCACAGAGCGTTTGCGATGTGCGACGGTCTTGCCGTTTTGATTTTTAATATCGACCGCGGGCCAGTCCTTTTCGCCTTTCAGCATGATGGTTGTCTCGACCATGTCCATCGGCGCCGGATCGGTAGCCGTTTCAGCGCGACCAATCTTGCCGAAGACGTGATGCACTTCGGGAAAGCTTTTGATGATCCTGTCGGTCTGCTGGAGAATCTCGCGAGCTTTGGTAGTGGAAATTCCGGGAAAGGTGGTCGGCATGTAGAGCAGGTCGCCTTCGTAAAGCGGCGGCATAAACTCGGAACCGAGATTCTCGAATGGGAAGAGCTTTCCAACTTGAAGGGACGTGGTCCGAAGCACTCCCTGCGGCAGATAATTGGTGACGAGCCGATTCCACGGCAGAAAAACCCACGCGACGGTCAATGCAGCACTCGCAATGACGATCCAGCGCCAGCGTATCACGAAATCAATCACTGGATGATAAAGCCAGATCAGAAATCGATTGATCGGATTGCGCTCTTCTGCTGGCAGTCGTCCGCGAATAAAGTAACCCATCAGAATCGGCGCGAGCGTCACGGAAAGCAGTGCCGCTGCTGCCATCGAGTAAGTTTTTGTAAACGCTAAGGGTTTAAACAACCGGCCTTCCTGTGCTTGTAGCGCGAAGACAGGGATAAATGAAACCGTAATAACGAGCAGTGAATAAAAGAGCGTCGGCCCGACTTCGATCGACGCGTCGCGAATTATTTGCCAGTGCGCTTTCGTGCCGCCGTCGCGTTCGATGTGCTTGTGTGCGTTCTCGATCATGATGATTGCGGCATCGACCATCGCGCCGATTGCGATCGCAATGCCGCCGAGCGACATGATGTTCGAGCTGATCCCCTGCCGGTACATCACAGCGAACGAGATCAACACGGCAACCGGCAAAATGATGATTGCAACCAACGCGCTGCGGAAATGCAGGAGGAACACAATGCACACAAGCGCGACGACGATGCTTTCTTCGACGAGCTTCTCCTCAAGGGTGGCAACAGCACGATCAATTAAGGCAGTGCGGTCGTAAGCGACTGTGTAGCTCACATCCGGCGGCAATCCTTTCATAGCCTGATCGAGCCGTTTTTTTACGTCCTGAATAACGTGACGAGCATTCGCGCCGTAACGAACGACGACAATGCCGCCGACGGTTTCACCCTCGCCATTCAACTCGGCAAGGCCGCGTCGCATCTCCGGTCCGAGTTGCACGTTCGCGACCTGGTCGAGCAAAATTGGAACACCGTTTGCGCCGACTCCAACCGCCACCTTCCGCAGATCATCGATCGATTGGATGTATCCACGAACGCGCAGAATAAATTCCTTTTCCGCCATTTCGATGGAACGGCCACCGACCTCACCGTTGCTCTTCTTTACCGCCATGCTGACGTCGCCTATTGAAAGGTTGTAAGCGCGGAGTTTCGTTGGATCGACTGTTACCTGGTACTGTTTTACAAACCCGCCAATTGATGCGACCTCGGCCACGCCTTCGACAGACGTGAGCTGATATTTTAAGTACCAGTCTTGCATCGACCGCAGCTCCGCCAGACTGCGCTCTTTGGAATTCAGCGAATAAATGAACGCCCAACCGACACCGGTCGCGTCAGGCCCGAGCGCGGGCGTCACATTTTTCGGCAGATTGCCGCCGAGAGAACTGAGGTATTCGAGAACACGGCTCCGCGCCCAATACGGGTCCGTCCCGTCTTCGAAGATGACATAAACGAACGAGAAGCCGTAAAACGAATAACCACGCACCACTTTCGCGCGGGGCACGGACAACATCTTCGTCGTGATTGGATACGTGACCTGGTCCTGCACGATCTGTGGCGCTTGTCCCTGCCACTCGGTGTAAATGATGACCTGCGTGTCGGAGAGGTCGGGAATCGCGTCGAGCGGAATGTTGCGAACAGCAAAAATACCAGCAAGCGTCAACGCGATCGTAGCAAGCAGAACAACGAACTTGTTCCGCAGCGAAAAATCGATGACAGCCCGAAGCATCGGTTTCTAATGTTGATGTTCCGGCGGCATAACCGTCGGCGAAGGTGTCGGTGCAGCGCCTTCTTCTTCCGGCGACGGAATGAGAGTCATTCCACAAATCGGGCATTTGCCGGGGTGGTTGTATTTGATCGAAAGGTGCTCAGGCATTGGGCAAACGTAATTGCTCGGAGCAGACTCGGTTTGCGTCGGCGGAGCCGTTGGTTGTGATGTTTGATGCGCAGAATGACCTGGCGGCAAAGAGAGAGCAGGAGTCGCATTCGGATTCAGCATTTTCTGAATCGCTTCCCGAAGCTGACTTTCGGAATCGAGCATGAATTGGCCGGAGGTGACAACGCGTTCGCCTTCGTTCAATCCGCTCAGCACTTCGTAAGAATTGTTGTCCGCGCGAGGACCGAGCCTTACCTCGCGTGGCTCAAAATGTCCGCCATCGACGGCGACAAATACAGTGTTCTTCTCTCCGCTTCGAAGCACGGCCGAGTCGGGCACGAGCAGTGCAGCGGGTTTGAGTTCAGCTCGCAGCTCAACGGTAGCGAACATTCCCGGCTTCAAGAAGAGCCCTGGATTGTGAAACTCCATCCGCACCCGAGCCGTGCGCGTCTTTTCATCGACAGTCGGATAAATGTAAGTAACTCGGCCGCTAAACTTCCGGTCGGATAAATAGGACAAGCTGACTTCCGCTTCCTGTCCCAACTTCAACAGCGCGAGATCTTGTTCGTAAATCTGCGATTGCACCCACACAATGCTGAGATCGGCGAGGCGGTACAATTTCATTCCCGCCTCGACCATTTGACCGCGTACGGCCATTTTCTCGACGACAATTCCATCGATCGGCGCATCAACCCGCAGCGTTCGTTGTGGCTGTCGACTCTTTTCCAGTTGCGCGATCTGATCTTCTGAGATGTCGAAGAGCTTAAGCTTTTGCCGTGCACTCGCTTTGAGCCCAGATGCGCCGCCTTGATTCAGCGCGAGCACATACTCGTTTTGTGCGCTGTAGAGATCGGGCGAGTAAATATCGAACAGCGGCTCGCCTTTGCGCACTTGTTTGCCAGTTGAGTCGACATAGAGATTCTCGATCCAGCCGCGAAATTTCGTCGTCACGTCCGCCAGCGCAGTCTCGTTGTAATCGATTGCTCCGACCGTTCGGATGATTCGGCGCAGCAGACCTTTGGTCACAACCGCCGTGCGCACACCCATCTTTTGGACGGTGGCCGGATCGACGGTGATCGTTTTTGATTCGTCCTCGCCCTCGTACACCGGCACCATGTCCATTCCCATGCTGTCCTTGCGAGGAGTCTGGCTGATCTCGCCCAGCATCATGGTCGATTTGTAGTACTTGATTTTTCGCTCGCCGCCGTTTTTGCCCTTAGCCGCGACCGGCGACGGCTGTTTTCGCATTGGCACAAGCTTCATCCCGCAAATCGGACAATCCCCGGGATGATCCTGCACAACCTGCGGGTGCATGCTGCAGGTGTAGAGCGTTTTGTCCGCGGGATTCGTCTTCTTCGAGCATGAAGGTGCGAACGCCACCACGAGCAAAAGACAAAGCAAGCGAATGGAAATTAATTTCATTTTAAGTCTCCGTTCTGAATGTCCAGCGTGGTTCTTCCGATCATCGCGTCTAGTTCCGCGATGGCAGCTTGGTAGTCGGCGAGATGATTGAGCGCCGCCGACTCGGCGTCCTGTAAAGTGCGGCGTGTTGTGATTAACTCCAAGAATCCACCAGTGCTCGCTTCGTAAGCCGCGCGGCTTGCCTCGACCGTCTGCCGCGCGACCGGAAGGATCTGGCCGCGATAAAGTTCGTATTGTCCGGCTGAGGTCTGGATTTTTTTGAGCTGATCGCGCACGAGTCCGAGCGCTTCGACACGTGCGGCGTCGAATTCCTGCTGCGCATTTTCCACGCTCTTGCGGGCTTCCAAAACTCCTGCGGAATACTTTTTCCCATTCAACCACGGAATAGGAAAGGAGATGCCGACATCGACTTCGCTGATTGCCTGAGACGCGTCGTTGTAGCGCTGTGCTTTGACGTTCAGCGCTGGATCGGGGAACCACTGACGGTTTGCAAGCTCGAGGCGGAATCTGTCCGCGTTGATCCGGCTCTGTGCTCGCTGCAACTCTGGCCGATGTGCGATGGCGATTGCTTGCAGCGTTGCCAATGAAAGCGCGCGCGGGATGAAGACGAGTGCGGCTGGTCGGCCGAGCGGTGCCTGTGCAGAGCGGTTCAACAATACGTTGAGCGCCGATTGCGCCTCGGAAATTTGACGTTCGATATCGGCACGCATTTCCAAGAGCTTCGCCGCGTCGGTCTGCGCGATGAGCACATCAGCTTGCGTGGCTGCTCCGATCTCGTAGCGACTGCGGCTAATTTGCACAAACTGGCCAAGTAGATCTTCGTTGCGGCGATTAACCTCGAGCTGCGCGTAGCCGTTGGCGAGGCGCGCATAAGCAATTCGCGCACGAGAGATCACATCGAGTTCCACCCGGCGCAGATCCTCAAACGCTGCACCGGCCTCAGCAGTCGCAGCGCGAGCGCGGCTGAGATTTTTGCCCGAGACGGGCACCTCCTGCTCCAGCATTGCCGTTTGATCCATGAACGAGTTCGGTGGAATGCTGACGGAACGCGTCGTCACCGAATCGACGCCCGCACGTAAATCCTCCCACGCCCTCGCTTGCGGCACACGCGCTTTCACCATTTCCCATTTGGCGCGCGCGGCTTTGATCGATGCGTTGTCACGCAGAGCGACGTTCACGATTTCGGTGGGCGAAAGTCTGTCGGCGGCGGCCGCTGGAATTGGCACGCTCATCAGCCCGATCGCCGCCAGTGTGGAAAAATATTTCATTGGTCGAAAGGCGAAAAAGATCCCGGCGGATGTGTGTCTTCGGAGATTTTGCGCACAGCGCGGCGACGAAGATACTTAGCTGGGTCTTTCTCGAATGTTTCAAAACAGAGTGGGCAACAGAGCGCGATCATCTGGCCCTCGATATTGAGATGGCTAAAGCCTTCGCCGTGTCCGACCGATTTGCCGCAGACGACGCACTGCTCATCCCATTTCAGTTCCGTATTTTTTGGTTCGTTCATAAGAGTTTGTTTGTGGTTGTAGATTGGCTGACAAGATCGACATTCAACCCGATCCATGACACATCACGACGGCGACGATTCCTGCAGAAGCAGGAGCGCGAGTCGTTAGGCTAAAGAAGGAGGCGCGTGAGCAAGAATGCTCCGCTGCAAGGTCAATTCGGCAAAAGTCTTTGCGAACGGCGGCCCGGTGTCGAGCTCTCCACCGCGCATAGTTCCCTTCGGGTCATTCGCCAATATTACCAGGGCGGCAAAATAAGGCTGCAGGGCAAACAGCAATGTATCGTGGCCCACCAACTTTTTCGCCACGGTCACAAATGTGGCATGGAGTGTCTTGCAACATTCGCTGCCCTTCGCATCTTCATTTTTTGTGGGCGATTGATCGCCTGGACAATGGTGACAACTGGCAATGCCTGGTTTCGCCTGCATTGCGAGCATACCAGCCAACGCGCAATGATTGACAATTGCGAACCACGCGACGCTCATCATGAGCACGATGCCAATCCGAATCACACCAACTCGGCGTGTTTGATTCACAACGTCATTAGTCGCGGATAGAAAGCAAACGTTCAAGATATATTGCGATTGCTATAGATAAGGGCAGTGAATTCCAAACGACGAATAAAGTGCGTGCGGCACCGGAATCATGATCGCTGCCAAGAGCAGAAATGCGAACCAGTTCATCTTTCGGGATTTTACTTTTTAGGCGAGATGCCCGTTTGCCAGGAAACACGGTAAAGAACTGGCCCAGAGCCGACCAAAGGATGGCTGCACCGGATTTGCACGTAGGTGCCCGCGCGCAGCGCCTCAACTGTGGTGGGCGCACCATCGCAGAAGAACTTTGTCTCCTTCGAATTCCACGCGAACGCCTCCGGCTTGGATTCACCAGTGGGAACAATCCATAGCATTTGACGATCGATTCGCTGCACGGTTCCTGACATTTCGTGGCTCATCTGAGACGGCACTGATTCTACACGTCCAGGGTTGCTAAGACCGAAACAGACTACCCCGATCGCCACTGCAATCGTCACCATCGATGTCGATCCTGTATTAATCGTTTTACCTCCATGTCGGTTGTTACGGCTTAATTTTGTTGTGTAGAAATGCGAAAAGCCAGGCTCCCAAAAGCGCGATCACATTCCAGATCACCAAGCCGGAAATGAACGTTGCAATTGTGGCAACGTTCTCGCCCATACTCACATTCATGTGAAGCGCGTATCGCATAAACCACGGCCGTATTCCCGGAACGAGCGCGACACCGCCGAAACAGACTATGTACACAATGGATATCCAGAGAGCCGTGACTTTGAGAAGATGTTTAGCGTTGATCACTTTTTATCCTTTCAGATTTCTGGCGTTCATCTTTGACCGGCTTCCAGCGTCTTAACTACCGGTCTTTGCCGTTACAAACATCGACATCTGGGGCCCGAGCGCTCCGCGTTGCTTGGCTTTTCCTTTGCAGAAATTGCTCAAGCCAAAAGCAGGCGCCTGCTGCGCCGCGCCAAGATCAGACCAGACATTACCAATAGAGGAACAGCCTAACGACGCCAGCTGTGGCTTGATAAGGTACGATGATAGGAGCAGCCACAGATCGATTCCCGCAGTCAGCGCGCGATGGCCATCGGGCCGAACCGGTGGAAATCTGGAAAGCGCGGAATTTCATCGACGAACATTCGGATGAAGAGCTTTCGCTGACCAAAGTGGCAAGCGCGGTCAATAGCAGTGCGAATCATCTGAGCGAAAAGTTCAAGCAGGTCACCGGCGTGAATTTTGTCGATTACGTCGCCCACACTCGATTCAAAAAAGCGTGCATGCTTTTACGCGATGTCGATCTTCGGATCAGCGAGATCGCGTTCGCGGTCGGATTCCAATCGCTCTCGCAATTCAATCGCGTTTTCAAAAAGCTCAGCGGCAAATCGCCCACTCAGTTTAGAGCGATTCATAAAAAAGCGCGCGAGGGTCATTGGTCGCCGGGCAAAAAAAAGCAGCAACCGATTTTCCGTAAAAATGCGTAGTCGGCGCCTCGGGTTTTTGGCAACACTCCGTACCTGTGTGGCATTCGAGGCTAACTCGATGGACCAACGGTAAGCGCGAGAAACTTCTTTGGGCCGTCGGGGGAACAGCCGCGCTCGCCGTGATCCTGCTTTCTTGCAGCACCACAAACAGGACAATTCTAGCGCCGCCTAGCATCCCGGGCGCGGAGTTCGTTGGCTCAGAAAGTTGCGCGACCTGTCACGAAAATATCACGCGCAACTTTCGCACCGCAACACATGCCCGGCTGAAGGCGCAGGGAGAGAACGCGAAGAACATTGGCTGTGAGTCTTGTCACGGGCCGGGCAGTCTGCACGTCAAGAGCGGCGGCGCGGCGCACACGATTATCAATCCGCGCCGATCACCTGAAACCTGTTTCCAATGCCATCTCGAGGTGCGCGCAAGTTTTCAGCTGCCGCATCATCATCCGGTGTTGGAAGGCAAAGTCAGTTGTGCTGATTGCCACAATCCACACGTAGGGATGGCGATCAAAGGCGGCGGGACTAATCTTCAACAGACGCTCAAAGGCGGCGGCATTGCTTTCCTGAGTCAAAACGAAACTTGCTTCCAGTGCCACACTGCGCAACGCGGGCCATTTGTTTTTGAGCACGAGGCAATGCGTCAGGGTTGTGTGACGTGCCATTCACCGCACGGTTCGGTTAACCAGCGGATGTTAACTGAACGGAACGCAACTCTTTGTTTGAAGTGCCATTTCCAGCAACAAACTGAGCCGGGCAGGATTTTCATTGGCGACACCGACCACACGAACTTCCTGCCTCAGGGAACATGTTGGTCAGCCGGCTGCCATGAGGCGCCTCATGGCTCCCAGGTGAACGCGCTCCTTAGGTATTGACACCGGTCCTATGATTATCGCGTCTCAGAAATTCCTGATGCTGGTCTGCGTAGGAACTTTCGCCGCCGGTGCGATTCGCGCCGGTGAGACGAGCGATGGGAAATCAACAACCGCTACGACCACGGAAGAACAAACCGAAGAGTACAAAAACTGGATCGAGCTCGGCATTGGCGGAGTAATAACGAGTGGGGATCGCGCACAGTTTGAACAGGAGCACAGGCTGCCGGGCGATGAAGTTTACGGCGGCATCCAGGACCTGCATTACGAACATACCATCGGCAAAAACGCGACGCTCACGGTTGATGGTCACGCTATCTGGGACATCAACGATTACGACGTGAAGATCGACTTATCGGAGCCGAAGCTGGGTTATATCAAAGCCGGTTTTACTGAATTTCGTAGTTGGTATGACGGGAACGGTGGGTTCTTTCCCCACAATGACGTGTTCTTTGCACCAACGTTTCCCGAAATGCATATCGATCGGGGCGAAGCGTGGGTCGAGCTGGGCTTGCGCGTACCAGATTGGCCCGAGATAACGATCCGTTATTCACACGAGTTTCGTGATGGTCAGAAGGATTCGACCACTTGGGGCGACACAAATCTGACTGGGCTGCCAGTAAATCCCACGCGCAAGATCGTCCCCTCATTCCGCAACATCGATGAAACCAGAGACATTTTCGCTTTTGACGCCTTGAAAACCTTTGGCAACACCGATGTGCTGTTGGGTATGCGGTATGAACATAACAACATTGATGATAGTCTTAATATGGAGCGCGGGGCCGGTCAGCTCCCGCCCGTCGTGTCCCCGCCCGGTGCGCAACGTTTCGTCACGCAGCGTGAGGACGACCACTTGGATTTGTTCAGCGGGCACGCCATCACCGAAACTCGATTTAGCGATTCGCTTTGGTTTACCGCCGGTTACTCGTATACCACTCTGGGCAGCGATCTGTCGGGCAGCCGGATTTTTGGCACTCATTACGATGCCGCTTTCGGTGAGCCTATCCCTACCCTTGGCCCTTTCGATGAGGCCTTTTTAAACCTGGCCGGAACAACCGAAGTCCGCGACCATGTCTTCAACGCCAACATTTTCTGGATGCCTTTGAAAGATCTCGCCATCATAACGGCTTTCCGCTACACGCGCGAAGATAAGGACGCCGATTCAACATATCTCAACCTCGAACCGGAGCCGAACGTGCCGCCATTTAAAGACTGGCTTGTGTATGCCGAAGGCGACTGGGAGGAAGAATTCGGTCACGTCATTCAGCATACGCAGGGCGAAAGCTTGGAGGAAGAGGACCTAGAGCCGTTTATCAAGGACACGAATTTTCTGGAGCAGAAATATACGATCGGCGCGAATTGGTATCCAATGATGAGGCTCACCGTGTCGGCGCAGTACTATCATCAAATCGCGGATTACGACAACGACATCGCAGTGGGAGCGCACCAGAGATTACTTGGCCAGGATTGGAACACCGATGACTTCAACGTTCGCATCACGTGCCGTCCGAAGGTTCCCGCTTATCTCGGCACGCTGGCTTTCGTAAGCCGCTATGACTTTGTGCGCACAGAGATCGACAGTAAATGGTTTGTCGAAGACGAAGCATTAGATGAAGTAGAAAGCGGACTCATCACGAAACACGTGATCACGGAGTCAATCACATGGAATCCGCTCACCCGGTTGTATCTGCAGGTGGATGTCGCGTATGTGTTAAACCAGACTGATACACCAGCGAACAACATCAATCTGATTCCCAACACCAGTCCTACGGTGGTGAATTTTAGAAACGATTATTGGACGGTGACTAGTGGCGCCGGCTATGTGATCGACGATAAAACTGACTTTCATACGGACTTTTCATTCTATTGCGCCAATGATTATTTCAAGAATGCTGGCGTTGCCGTGCCGTACGGCCTGGGGGCAACCGAGTACACCGCCTCAGCCAGCATCACTCGCCAATTGACCAAGCAAATGCGCCTGCTGTTGAGGTACGGCTACTTCGATTATAGGGACGTGACCTCTGGAGGTCACAACAATTACCAAGCGCATTCGATCTATTCGGGTTTACAGTACCGCTTCTAATTTCAATTCTGATGCGCGTGGTTGGATCAAGGGCAGCATCGGTATCGGTCGCCGCCTTCGTGATTTTCCTGATTGGTTGCGATCGGGACGATGGCAAGATCAAAGTTTATCGCGTCTCCAAAGCGCCACTCGAAGAATCCGCACCCCAGCAACAAAACGCAATGGCGACCAACGCCGGGTCGCCAGCAGTGCCGCATGGGATGCCGCCGGTTACATCAACGGCGCCAACAACGCCGCCGAATTGGGAACCGCAACCGCTCTCGCAAATGCGGCAGGCAAGTTTTCTTGTCAAAGGCGACAACGGCGCGGTCGCGGACATTTCATTTGTCAGTCTCAGTGCTGCTGCTGGAAATGTGCTCGATAACGTCAATCGATGGTTATCGCAGCTTGAACAACCGCCAATCACCGAACAAAAGCTCGGTGACATTGCGCAGCGACTGAGCACTTCGTTAGGTGAGACCACGATTGTGGATCTCGCAGGACTGCCGAAGGAAGCGGATCCGGCAAAAGACGGCAGAATCATTGCCGCGATGGCGACCACCAGCAACTCGACGCTCTTTTTCAAAATGCGCGGCAACGCAGCGTTGACCGAGGCGCAAAAAAACGATTTCATCAAATGGGTCGCGGCAGTTTGCAATGGCCAGATGGAAACCAAATCGCCGCAAATGGCAGCAATGCTGCCGCGGGAAGCAAGCGCACCGCAGATCAAATGGAACGCGCCGGAAAGCTGGACAGAAGTTCCGCCCTCTTCGATGCGCTACGCCAGTTTCAATGCCTCGGATGGAAACGGCGGCAAGATCGACATCTCGGTTGTAACGTTCCCCGGCGATGGAGGAAGCGATGCCGACAACGTCAATCGCTGGCGTCAGCAAATCGGACTGCCGCCGATCGATGGAAGCGCTGTCACTTCACAGGTCGCTCCGCTGAAAACGGCGGACACGACTTTCTCAACTACCGACATCGCCGGCGCTAACGCGCGAACCATCGCTGCGTGGGCGCGCCGCGACGGGCGTGCCTGGTTCTTCAAAGCGACCGGACCAAACGCTGCAGTTGAAAAAGAAAAGCCGAACTTCGTAAAATTCATCGAATCAGTTCGATTTTAGGAATATGATCCGCAAAATTGTCGATCTAATCACGTCGCTGAAACTGACGATCGCTTGTCTTGCGGCGGCGATGGCGCTGATTTTTGCCGGCACGCTCGCTCAGGTTCATCTCGGGATCCACGAAGCGCAGCAGCGTTACTTCCAAAGCATGTTCGTGTGGTGGCCGCCGGAAGGACGCGGCTTCAAGATTCCGATTTTTCCCGGCGGCCATCTCATCGGCGCCGTGCTGCTCATCAATCTGGTCGCTGCGCATGCGAAGCGTTTCCGCTGGGCCTGGCGCAAACTCGGCATTCATCTCACCCACGCCGGGTTGATCATCATGCTCGCGGGCGGGCTCTTCACCGATCTTTTCGCCGTCGAGAGTCACATGCGTCTGGCGGGCGGCGAAACTAAAAATTATTCCGAGGACGTGCTTCGAATGGAACTGGCCGTAATCGACACGAGTGATAACGATCTCGACCAGGTGACCGCGATTCCGGACACCGTACTCCGACGCAGCCGGACGATTGACCACTGGAGTTTGCCGTTCCGAATTGTCGTTAGGAATTTTTATCAGAACTCGCGCCTGAAAACGTTAAGTGATACAGGGAACGAAGCTCGACCGATCGCAAACCAAGGGCCCGGTGCGATGATTGCGGTCGAGCCGGCACCGCGCGCAACCGGTGTTGACGAACGCGACGTCACGAGTGCAGCCATCGAAATTCTGCCAAAGGATGGTGGCTCGTTAGGCACGTGGCTGGTTTCTGATGCGCTAGGGGCCCCACAGACATTTTCCTGCGGCGGTCGTACATGGATGATCGCTCTGCATCCAGCCCGTTACTACAAACCTTTCAGCGTGACGTTGCAGAAGTTCACGCACGAGAAATACGCGGGCACCGAGATTCCAAAAAACTTCGCCAGCCGGATCAGTTTGATCGATCCCGAGCGCGCGGTGAATCGCGAGGTCCTGATCTACATGAATCATCCGTTGCGTTATCGCGGCGAGACATTTTATCAGGCTGGATTTCAGCAGGACGACTCAGCGTCAATTCTGCAAGTGGTGCACAATCCGAGCTTCATCGCGCCTTATGTGGCGTGCGTCATTGTCGCCGTCGGATTGCTCGTCCAGTTCGGCTATCATCTGGTTGGATTTTCACGGCGGAGAAGGACTGCGCTCGCATGAAACGTTTCATTCCGGCAATTATTTTCAGTTTCGCCTTGCTTTGGATTGCAGCGAGTTTTCGCCCGCCAAAGAGTACGAGTGAGGATGTCGATCTTGCGAAGTTCGGAAAAATTCCGGTGCTGGTCGGCGGGCGCGTTAAACCGCTCGACACTGTTGCGCGCAATTCCCTTCTTATCATTCATGGCAAACAAACGTTGCGCTTAGCGAATGAGAAACAACTCAGCGCCATGCAGTGGCTCTCCGAAACGCTCTTCAACGGGCCGATCGCCGATCAATATCCGGTCTTCGTGATTCAGAATGCCGAAGTGCTGGGCCTCTTCGGCTGGGAACAGAGCGACCGAAAATATTTTAGTTTTGCCGAACTCACACCCTTCCTGAAACAGATCGACGAACAAGGCGGGCAATCCGAGAAGCTCGAATCAGTGCAACGCTCGGCTTATCAGAATGCAATCCTCAACCTGCGCAATGCCCTGGTCCTCTATCAGCGCCTAAAGAACAGCGTTCAGCCGGAGGACGCGCAAAATTTCGCCGGTGAATTGGAGGCATTTCAAACCAGCGTTCCGGGTGCGGCGAGGGCGGCACGCCAGCGCGAAACTGGACAAAATTTCGACAAACCGAAACTCGACGATGTGGCGGAGCTGATCCAAGGCTACGAGAAGTTGTCTGAGATGGCGTACATTTTCGCGGTGCCGCCCGCATCAGCGCAAGAAAGAGAATGGCGTTCGGTGGGCGACAGTTTGTTGCGCTCAGTCGGCACGGGAGAAATTCACCCGGTTGTTCGACAGTACGCGCTCATAGGGGACGCCTACCGCGCGGGCGATCACTCGCTGTTTAATCAAGATATCCAGCTTCTCGCGGGTTGGATCGCGAAAGAGCAACCGAGTGCAACGAAACGAACAGCGTTCGAATTTCTTTTCAACCATGTCGATCCATTCACTCACAGCATGGTTCTCTACGTGTTGGCGTTTCTACTCGCTTGCGGTTCGTGGTTGGGGTGGAACCGCGTACTCAATCGCTCCGCGTTTTATCTTCTATTGCTCGCACTCGCCGTTCACACGTTCGGTCTCGTTTCACGGATGTATCTGCAGGAACGGCCGCCCGTCACCAATCTTTATTCGTCCGCGATCTTCATCGGCTGGGGCGCTGTCATTGTGTCGCTGATCCTTGAACGAATTTTTCGTGATGGAATCGGCGCTGTCTGCGCCGGTGCGATTGGGTTCATCACGCTCATCATCGCGCATCATCTCGCCGGAAGTGGCGACACGCTGGAGATGTTGCAAGCCGTGCTCGACACCAACATCTGGCTGGCCACACACGTGGTCGCGATTACGACCGGTTATTCAGCAATGTTTCTCGCCGGGATGCTTGCCATCATTTACGTCATCCGTGGCGTGTTCACCCGTTCGCTGAAAAAGGAAACGGCCGATTCGCTCGCTCGCATGACTTACGGCGTCGTCTGTTTCGCCACGCTGTTCAGCTTTGTCGGCACCGTACTCGGCGGCATCTGGGCCGATCAATCATGGGGACGCTTCTGGGGGTGGGACCCTAAGGAAAACGGCGCGGTGCTGATCGTACTTTGGTGCGCGATCATTCTGCACGCGCGCTGGGGCGGCTTCATTCGTCAGCGCGGGTTGATGGTGATGGCCATTTTCGGAAACGTCGTCACCAGTTTTTCCTGGTTTGGAGTGAACATGTTGGGCGTTGGGCTGCATTCGTACGGCTTCATGCAGAAGGCGTTTCCATGGCTGGTTGGATTTATGCTGAGCCAGTTTGCGTTGATGGCAATCGCTGCGCTGCCGCTTGAGCGCTGGAGAAGTTTTCGAACATCAGCCGGCCCAGTCCGTCCAATGGACAAACACGAAGAATTCAAGTTTACACCTCCGAAATTGGCAGCAGAAACGACTCTAGAGTGAACCATCACTCCTCGATAGAAAAGATCCAGCAATGAAAACAATTGTTACCATCGCCATCGCTTTGTTTGCGCTCTTGGCAGTTCCCCTCCGCGCGGCAGACCCGAAAACAAATTGGGACAATAACTGCGCGCAGTGTCACGGGAAAGATGGACGGGCCGACACAAAGATGGGAAAACAGCTGGCGGCTAAGGATCTGACCGATCCAAAAGTTCAAGCGGCTTTCACCGACGCGAAAGCGACGCAATCAATCAAAGAAGGCGTGAAGCAAAACGGCAAAACAACAATGAAGGCCTTCGGCGGCAAACTCACCGACGACGAAATCAAAGCTCTCGTTGCCTACGTGCGCACGATGAAAAAATAATCCGTCCGATCATTGGACGGCGGCGCTAAATGAGACGCGGCGGAGCTAAGAAAAGTACGCGATTCAGTCCAAAAGGGTACTCCTTTTTCGCGCATGTCGCCTTCGCCTTCACTGCCGGTGCCCACGCCACGCCGCAGGCGACCGCGAATCTGCTGATCGAGGTAAGAAACAAGACGTTGGCGGCCGCTCTCAGGAACAAACGGCTGAAGATTTCGTCGTTAAAGGATTTCCAAAAAGCCGAGTTGGCTGGTGAAATTGCGATGGCGGCTGCGCTCAGATATTTGAAATCCCGAGCCGAGTTTCGGCAGTTTCCAGCGCGAGGATTTGTTAATTTCGATCTCGTCCGGCCACCCAGCTATATTTCGGTCCGGCCAGCGCCGAGCAAAGTTTTGCCCGATGGGACGATGGTTTGGCGCATTGCCGAAAGCGACGCCGACAAACTAAGGGGTGAACCGCTGTCCGTTCGTTATCCGGATATCGAAAAGCGGCTGGCCGCGCATCCTTTTCTTAAGGGAATGACGCGGCATCACATCGAACTGCTGGCGCTTTGCGCAGTGCCGACTCAGTTCGATCCGGGCCACACCATCTTCCGAGAAGGTGAGCCGGCGAGTGGATTTTATCTAGTCGAGACCGGAAAAGTCGTGCTCGAAGGAGAAACGAGCGATGGAAGGCAAGTCGTCATTGACAGCGTCTCCGCCGGGGAACCCCTGGGGTGGTCGTGGTTATTCCCGCCCTATCTCTGGCATTTTAGTGCGCGCGCGACCGAGCAGTCCAGTGCCATCTGCCTCTCTGGCATGTTGCTACGACAACATCGCGAGGATGATCTTACTTTCAGTCACGAGCTGTTTAAGCGCACGAGCGAGGTGATGGTTCGACGCTTGCAGAGGGCGCGCGGAAAATTGATCTCTGTAAAATGAAATTCGCCGTTATCGGCTGCTTTTACTTCAAGCTCTTAATGTAGGCGACGAGAGCTTTAAGATCCTCGTCAGAGACATCGACCGGTTTCATCTCATCCTCGATCATCTTTGCCGTCGGATGTCGCAACAAATTTGATAATTCTTCCGGAGATTTTTGTGCCGTCGCGCCGCTGAGCTTGGGTCCGGCATTGGTTCCAACTCCGTTTTCACCATGGCAGGCGTCGCATGATTCGCCTTCATAAATTTTTTTACCGGCAGCAGCGAGCGGATCGGACAGCGCCACATTCGCCGCAGCCAGTGAGCCGATCGCAGGCTCGGGCTCGAACGGCTCGCGCATGAATTGCTTAGTTTCTTCACGCTGCTTCGCGACCTGCTTTGCAATGCTCGGGTCGCGTTGATCATCCCGCACGCTCATCAGCCCCATTGCGACGAAACCTGCGAGAATGAGCAGGAATACACCGACCGCAATCGGTCGCCGCCACGGTCGCCGCTGAAGGCGCCGATCGATAAATGGAACACAAACCAGTAAAGCGGCGGTCAGCGCGGGAATGACGACGATTCCAATAATTGCGTACCGCCCACGCCAATACTTCAGCCATTGGAAAATTGGCAGATAATACCACTCCGGCCTGGGAACATATTGTGTATCGGCTGGGTTGGCTTGGGGCCCAAGTTCCGTTGGCGCAAAATGCGCGAGCAGACCCAGCACAAGGATCATCAAAAGCGCCACGATCGTGTCCATCACCACTTGTCGCGGATAGAACCGCTGTGTTGGCAGACGCGGATGAACGGGGTCTTCGCTGGGCGGGCCGGCCGCCCCCGCTTTCCGGAATAGATAGACATGTGCTGCGATGAATCCGATTAGCACCGCTGGAATTAGAAACACGTGGGCGACAAAAAAACGCGACACGGTTAACGTTCCCATTTCGTTGCCGCCACGCATGAAACGTTTCAGCCATGTACCGACAAGCGGCACGTCGGTTGCCATGTTAGTTCCGACGGTGGTGGCAAAGTAAGCTTTCTGGTCCCACGGCAACAGGTACCCGGTAAAGGCCATCGCCAACATCAAAGCGAGAAGGACACATCCCGAAATCCAAAGCAGCTCCCGGCGACCTTTGTAGGCGCCGTAAAGATACGTTTGTGTGAGATGAATGAGCACCACGATGACGACCGCGCTCGAGCCGTAAGCATGCAGACTCCGCAAGAACGATCCGCCCGTTACTTCTTTGACGATGTAAGCGACGGTTGTGTGCGCACGATCGGCCGAAGGAACGTAGTAAAGGGATAGGAATATTCCGGTGACCGTCTGCGAAATGAACAGGAAGAGTAAAACCGAACCAAACACATAAGCCCATCTCGCTCCGCCGGGGATGGGCTCATCCAAGGCTTCGTGCAGAAGCGATCCGATGCCAGTTCGACGATCAAGCCAATGATACAGCCGCTGCCATCGGTTCGCGTAAGGATGCACCGGCTTTTGCGCGTCACCCATTGTCGATCTTCTCGTTAGGACAAAACTTCCTTGGTCGGAATGAGCTGGCGGAAGTATTGATAGCGAACCTTCAGCATTCCGTTCTCGACTTTGCTGTCGAGAGCGTCCATTGAGCGCGGCGCCGGGCCAGAAATCTTGCTGCCGTCCATCGCAAAAACTGCGACGTGGCACGGACAGACGAACTCCTGCTTGGTTTCGTTCCACGGGATCGAACACCCGAGATGCGGGCAAATCGGTGACAGAATCCGCACGGTCCCGTCCTTTGGCGGCAGCACATAAACTGCCTTTTCAGAAATGATTTTTCTCCACGCATCGCGCTGCTCGACCTTGATCAACCGTTTGGCCGGCGCAGTGAGAGAGGCGAATTCGTCAATTTTCCCTATATCGGACCAACCAATCTCGGTCGTCTTGGCGAGCAGTGGATGCAGAGCGAACCGAATAAGGGGCACCGAAAGCGCTGCGCCCATAACTACGGTTCCGAATCCGAGCAGAACGCCAAGAAACGAGCGCCGGCTTACCGCGTCTTCATTTCGAGAAATCGCAGGCGCGTGGTCGGCTGGGCTCATTTGCAATAATCCCCGCTATCAAAAATGAATGAGCCCAGCTTTGCAATCCGCGCTTGATCATTTTCCGTAAAAATGCGTAGTCGGTAAATGTGCGCGATTTTACGCTGCCGATCGCCACATGAACGAATCGGGTGACAACGACCATCACAAACGATTTTTTCCGAGCGGCGCGATCTTTTTCTTTGCCGTTCTGATTCTGTTTTACGCTGCGCTTTGGCTCATCATTTACTGGATCATGATCGCGCGGAGTTAACGCCGATGACCGTCACGCAACTGGAAAAGCGCATCATCTGGATCTCGCTGGCATTTGCGCTGGTGCTGTTGGGCCTCTCCGCGTTGGCGATCAATCTTTTTCACGTCGGTCTGCCCACCTGCCTCACCGACATCAAGCCGTTCCAGAAAGGCGAACTGATCACTCATTCGCCGACGCATTATGAGCTGCACTACGTCGCGCGAATGTGGAAGTTCGAGCCCGAGAATGTCACCGTGCCGGCAGGATCGATAGTGGACATCTACCTGAGCGCGGCGGATGTGACGCACGGTCTGATTTTATTGGGCACAGATCTGAACCTGATGGCTGTGCCCGGCGTCGTGAATTACGCGCGCGTCAAGTTCGACAAGCCGCTCGTTTATCAACTGCTCTGCCACGAGTATTGCGGGGCTGGCCATGACCGCATGGCTGCCGAATTGCACGTGGTGGACATGGCAACCTTTAGTGCAAAGCCCGGTCCGCCGCCTGCGGCCGAGCCGACGCACCCGGGTTACAAACTGCTCGACGCAAATACGTGTCTGACGTGCCATTCAATTGATGGTCAGCCGGGAATCGGCCCCACGTTGAAAGGCATACACGGGCGAACCCAAAAGCTGGCGGATGGATCGACGGTTACCGTCGATAGCGCTTTTATTCGTGAAAAAATCCTTCACCCCAACGCGAAGATCATAGCCGGGAGATTTGAGCAGGAAATGCCTAAGACGGATCTCACGCGGGAAGAGATCGAGGAAATCGTCGAGTACATACAAACACTGAAATAAGAACTGATGGAACTGAGCGAACGCAAGATCGATATCGAATTGGGACTCAAGCGAATGATCCTGATTGAGATCATTTTCCCCATGGTGCTGTTGATCCTCGGAATTTATCACGGTTTGATGCAGGTGCTTTATCGCGCCGGGATGATTCGCAATTCGCAATTTCTTGGGCTGGGGTATTTCCAGGGTCTAACGCTGCACGGAGTCGTGAACGCGATCGTGTTCACGACTTTCTTCGCAGTCGCGTTCGGTTACGCAATCATCCGTTATTATCTCGGCCGGCCGCTCAACATGAAGGTGGCATGGCTCTCGTTTGGGCTGATGATTGTCGGAACGCTGCTCGCGGCCTTAGCCATTCTCTCGGGAAAAGCAACTGTTCTCTATACATTTTATCCGCCGCTACGCGCGCATCCGGCGTTTTATATCGGCGTAGTATTACTCGTCCTCGGCTCCTGGGTTGCCTTCTTTAATTGGTTGCCGCCTTACTTTGCGTGGAAACGCGAGTATCCCGGCGAAAAAGTGCCGCTCGCTGTTGTCGGCATTTTTGCGACATTCATTGTCTGGCTGATAGCGACGACGCCAGCGGCGATCGAAATCATTTTCTTGCTTATCCCGTGGTCGATGGGCTGGGTCGCAACCGTGAATGTGCCGCTGGCCCGGATGCTCTTTTGGTTCTTCGGCCATCCGCTCGTCTATTTCTGGCTGCTTCCGGCTTACGTCATGTATTATACTATGTTGCCGAAGCTTTCCGGCGGGAAGCTCTACTCCGATTTTGCCGGCCGGCTGACTTTTCTGTGGCTGGTGCTCTACTCCGCTCCGGTCGGCATTCATCATCAGTTCACTGAGCCTGGGATCAGCAGTACCTGGAAATTCGTGCACGCATTTTTCACCATGCTGGTGGCGATTCCGAGTTTTGTGACAGCGTTCACGCTCGCCGCGTCGATGGAATATGGCGCGCGTGAGCGGGGCGGCCGCGGCCTGATGGGTTGGTGGACCAAACTTCCCTACATCGACAAAGATCGCTGGCTATTTTCCTATCTGTTCGCTGGGTTGGTCATCTTTGTCTTTGGCGGAGTTACCGGGGTCATCAATGCTTCCTACAACCTCGACAATGTCGTTCACAACACGTCATGGCTGCCCGCCCATTTTCACCAAACCATCGCCGGTCCGGTCTTTCTTGCTTACATCGGCATGAGTCTGTTTCTGGTCGCAAAACTCACCGGCAAAGAGATCAAGTTCAAAGCCCTCAATGTTTGGATGCCCTACATCTGGACACTCGGCATCATGATTTTTTCCACCGGCCTGTTCATCGGCGGGGCGGCGGGCGAGCCGCGGCGGACGAACATGGGAATGAGTTACGCCGATCCGCAATCGCATCTGTATCATGCCGATTGGGGCTACGCTAAGATGCTCGGCAGTATTGGCGGCACCATCATGGCGATCGCTGCTCTCATGTTTTTTGTCGTTTTCTTCGCGACACTTTTCGGCAAACGGAATAAACCGGGCGCGCTGGAATTGATCGTGTCCGAGCCGTACTACAACGAACGAGTGCCCGTGGTGCAAACCTTCACCCCATGGTTAGTCGGGGCTGCGCTCCTGCTCGTGATCGCTTATGCGGCGCCGATTACGCAAACCATTCGAAGCAATTTTCCAGGTGCGCCTCCATATTCACCGGACAACCCGGCGCCGCTCCATCTTATGCAGAACAAATGACATCGCTTTCGCGCCGACTAGTTCCAATTCTTCTTTTGGCCACTCTCGCTTCGGCTGATCTGCTCGGTGGCGTGGTGGAGAATGTTGAGCCACAGCGTGGGCGACTGATCGCACCGATTACCTGGAGCGACGACACCGGCCGCGTTCGCCAGTTATCGGAATTTGCGGGTTACCCGGTCGTTCTGCTGCCTATTTACACGCGTTGTCGAACCGCATGCATCGACAACGTGGCGCAACTAAGAAAAGCGCTGGCTGATTCTTTGGCCGACCCGAGACAATTCCGGGTGCTGTTGTTTTCATTCGACCGAACCGATACGCCATCGATATTGGCCAAATATCGCGCGCGCGAGAATATTCCGCTTAGCTGGTCGATCGCCGCCGTCTCGCAATCAAACATCGACGCACTTCTCCAATCGATCGGCTTTCAATACGGCCGGGCCGGAACAGAGTTCGCCCATCCAAATCTGGTGGTCTTTCTCGATTCCAAACTACGTATCGCGAAATGGATTTACGGAACCGGCTACTCCGGTCGCGATGTCGATCTTGCGCTGAAGGTTGCCGCAGGCGAAAGCGACTGGATCGGTAAGCATTCCCAGCTGGTGTACGCCCTCCTACTCTTTGCCGGCTCTATTCTCTGCGTCGCTCTTTCTTACTATTTGCTGCAGTTAAGGTTGATGCGACGAGCAACTCACAGCGATGCTGCAAATCGATCAATCCCACTCCGTTTGTAACGCCGCGTCAACGATTCCTCCTCTGCCGCATTTTCGCTGCCCACAATGACGCGCTCTATCTCATCCACACCGGGAATGAGTTGGAGACGTTGACAAGAAATGAGTCGCGAATCGAGCGCGATTCTAAATTTCCGAAGAAATGCGCAGTTATTTTGTCACCGAGCAATTTCTGCAAAGTAAAACGCAAAGTACGGGGAGCGTCGCGTCTGTCATTCCCGTAACCTCACTGCCAAAAGGAGAGGTCTATGAGAAAACAGAATCTGATTTCGCTGATTTACGCGAACCTTGAGAAGACCAGCGGAGCCGTCGAGAGGGCCGCGCAAACGAATGCAAGTCCAGCGACGCTGATGCACGGCTGCCGTTGCGATCGGTGGGGACACCCCTGCTCCGCTCACCCCGATCAACAGTTTAAGCAACAAGTGCCGAGCTCCTCCGTTTTACTGGCAAAATAAAGAGGTAACAAGTTGGCGTTGCTCGAAGGACGCCGAATCGCAATAACCTTCAACAGTGCCAGACCTCGCGGAACATTTTCCGTAAAAATGCGTAGCCATCGCGTTCAGTTTTCAGCCACACTCGACTTCGTGAGTGGCCTGGGTGTCGGCAGGGTATTTGCACAATAGGAGGCAAATAGTTATGACGATAACGAGGCGATCTTTTCTGAAATACAGCGCAGGAGCCAGCGCTGCCCTGGCCATGCCGTGGACAGTGCGGCAGGCATTTGCCGTCAGACCAGCGCGCAGCATGCTGAGGAAGTATATCCAGTCGCTACCCTTGCCCGGTGCCGGGATCGTGGTCGCGACCCCGAGCGGAATGAACCAGTACTCGTTTACGCTGACGGAAATCGCGCGACAACTTCATCCGCATTTGCCGCCGACACCATTCTGGGCCTATGACGATGGTTCCGGGCTTGCGGGCCAGGCGGGCTCGTTCGGGATGGCGGTGGTCGCGCAGAGCGAGATACCACTCGATGTCAGCTACACGCACGATCTCCCGGAAATATACCCGGATTGGATTCCGGTCGACACCCGTCTGACGCCGCTCGGCGATGAAGTGCGCATGATGACTCATCTGCATGGCGCCTTTGTCGCAGGCGATAGCGACGGCAACCCGGCGATCACGCCGAATGGGTTCGGCCTTGGCGACACGCAGTCCGTTTACTACCCAAACGAGCAGCCATCCACGTTGTTGTGGTTCCACGACCACGGTCTCGGAGCCACTCGGCTCAATGTGTTTGCAGGGCTCGCCGGTGCCTACATTCTCCGCGACGAGTTCGACACCGGTGACGAACCCAACCCAATTGGCATTCCCGGCGGAGCGTACGAAATTCCGCTCGTTATTCAGGATCGCCAGTTCAATTCAGACGGAACGTTCTTCTACCCCATCAGCGACTTCCCCGGCGCTCCCTGGATCGGGGAGTACTTCGGTGACGTGATGCTTGTCAACGGCAAGGTCTGGCCATTCCTCAACGTGGAACCGCGCATGTATCGGTTCCGCATTTTGAACGGCTGCAACGCCCGGATCCTCAACCTTGCGGCGGGTGGTGTTACTTTCTGGCAAATTGGCGCCGAGGGCGGACTCTTCGACATTCCTGTGCCGGTGAAAAATCTGGTGATGGCTCCCGCCGAGCGCGCCGATGTCATCGTGGACTTCTCTTCGTTCGCTGGCCGGACATTGATGCTGATGAACCACAAACCGCGAAGGCCCATTTCCAACCCGGCGCCAGAGTTGCCGCAAGTGATGCGGATTCAAGTGGGAACGACCGTCACCGATCCCGGTCCGAGCACCATCCCATCAAGCCTGCCCGGGCGCGCTGCTAACCTGGGCAATCCGCTTGTAACGCGCTACATCACGCTCAACGAGGTCGCCGCAGAGACCGCCGACTGGTTCCTGAACTTGAACGGGGTGCATTTCGAGGACCCGATAACGGAGACGCCGACGGTCGGGACGATCGAGGACTGGGTTTACATCAACATGACCGAGGACACCCACCCGATCCACAACCACCTCGTTCAGTTCCAAGTGGTCGGGCGAACGCCGTTCGACGAGGAGGCCTACGAGGAAGCCTACGGCGGGCCGAATGGCGTCCCCGGTGGGATCGACCCGACCCCTTTTGCGACGGGACCGATGGAACCAGCAGACCCGACGGAACGCGGCTTTAAAGACACAGTTAAAGCCAATCCCGGCCAGTTCACGACCATCCGAGCGCAATACGACCTGCCGACCGGCGTCACAGCGCCTCAGACCTACGTTTATCACTGCCACATCCTCGAGCACGAAGATAACGACATGATGCGGCCATTTACGGTTATGGCCTGACCACGACCACGCGTCGCCATTGCATCCTCGATGTCGATGTTGCGTGAGTTTTTGAAAACAGGATTGCGCGGACTTAGATGTCAAACATGCGAAACATAGCTTCATAAGCTTATGATTCTCAATACAGGTGAATACATTCATATCATTCATCGCCAGCTTTTTCCGGGCGACGCACGGCGTCATTTCGTCGGGACCGTAGAAGCCCACGAGGGGTCAATTGTCCGCGTGAAAGGCTATCTCTTTGCGATGGATTCGACGCAGAGTCAGTTTGTCAGACGAGAACAGCTCCGCACCCGCATAGTTTCGCTCGACGACGCAGTGATCGTAAATGTTCTACCGTCGCACGTGAAAATTGACGAAATCACTTATACGCATCGGCCCAACGGCGACGTGCTTGTCACCGATGGGACCGATTGGCATTTGGATATCACGCATTTGTAAGCTGAGGGTCATTCAACCTCTTCCCGCGTCTAATGATCGCTCATTTAAAACGCCGCGACCGCGAGGAGATAGAATTCGGAGGCAATGGAGGATGAACGTTTGCCAACAATTGGAGAGCGGACTTAAACCAGCGACCTTCGCTTAATACATGGAAAAGAGGGCCAATGCCAAAACGCGCAGCAACCGACGATCCACGCAGAGTCGGACTGATCGGGCCAAGCGCGACTCGTTCAAGATCGACAACGTACTTGTGCCTCTAGATTTTTCCCGCGCTTCACTCAAGGCGTTGGAATATGCGCTGCCGTTCGCGGAACGCTTTGGCGCGAAGCTGCACCTCGTACACGCCTTCGATTACGATTATCCGATGTCGACGTTCTCAGCGATGCCGCTCGCGATTCCAGAAGCGGAGATCGCTACTCGCGCCAAGCGGCGTCTTGAAGATGTAGCGAAGAAATACGGGATTGCTTTGCCACCGGAGAATTGTCACGTAGTGAAGGGGCGCGCATATCATGCGGTCTGCCAGCTTGCGCGGAAGCTAAAGACCGATCTCATCGTTACAACGACGCGCGGTCACACGGGACTCCGGCACGTTTTTCTTGGAAGCACGGCAGAAAGGATAGTGCAGCACGCGCCCTGCGGCGTCCTCGTAGTGCGGGAACACGAACGCGAATTTGTTCGCGCAAGTGAAGGCGCCGCAAAGTCAAAAGGCGCCATCCGATTGAAAAACATTCTTGTGCCCGTGGATTTCTCCGATTGTTCAATGGTGGGACTCGAATCGGCACTTCGCTTCGCGCAAGTCTGGCGCGCCCAACTCGTGACGTTCAACTGCGTGCCGCTGCAGACGTTCGCGATGTACGGCGAATACGGCGGGCGTGATTTAACCGCTCTGACTAATTACGCGCAGAAAGCGGTGAAGGAAGAAATGGACGAAGTCGTCTCGAACTTAAAATCGCAGGACATTATGGTCGAAGGCGTAATCGAACTCGGAGTGCCTGCGCAGGCAATCTGCGATTATGCGCGTACTCACGAAGTTGATCTCATTGTCACTGCGACACATGGCAGCACGGGGCTGACACATATCCTCGTCGGCAGCACGGCTGAACATATCGTTCGGTATGCTCATTGCCCTGTCCTCGTAATGCCAAGCTATAAGCGAGGAGGAAAACGCGAATGATTAAAGATGAGATGCATCTGGTTGGAGCAGACCGCGAGGAGCTTGAAGCGGATGTCGCGGCGCATCCTTTTCTCATTGGTATCAGCGCGCATCATATCCGATTGCTTGCGGATTGCGCGATGCGCTCACAGTTCGCGGCCGGGCAGGTTATCTTCCAGAAAGGTGAAACTGCAAACCGATTTTACCTGATACAGCGTGGAAGGGTAGCGCTTGAATCTTCGACAGGCGACGATGTCGTCAGGATCGACGAAGTCGGTGCCGGCGATTTGCTTGGTTGGTCATGGATTTTCCCACCTTACGTCTGGCATTTCGATGCGCGTGCAATCGAACCAACCACGGCAATTTTTTTGTATGGAACAATGCTCCGCGAGTATTGCGACAACGATCCGGCCTTGGGCTACGAGCTGTTTAAGCGGATGAGCAAGGTAATGATGCGTCGTCTTCAAGCTGCACGGGTGAAATTGAGCCAGTCGATGAAGAACGCATCGCGTAAGACATGAGAGTATTCGTCTGCGTGATCTGAACGAGCCTTTGAAATGACAGCGGCAAAGGAAAATGTTGAGCAACGCTTGGCAATCAGTTTTACGGTCGAAATTGACCAGGCGAAGAATCTGCTTGTAATCCGATACCGCCGCCGCGTTACCGCGTCGGCAGTAGAGCAGTGCGCCGAAGAAGTGCGCGCCGCCGCTTCGGAAAATGCAATGTGACTTCCAACTCCTGGTGGATTTCACGGCGCTGGAATCTATGGACACGGATTGTGTGCTCCATATCAAAAACATCATGGAGCTTTGTGATGAGAACGGCGTGAGCGCCGTAGTTCGAATCATTCCCGATCCAAAGCGAGATATCGGGCTGCAGATCATGTCTCATTTTCACTACAGCGGAGATGTTAAGATCGTTACTTGTGAAAATTTGAGTGACGCGACGAAGATTCTCTCTGAGTGAAAGCGACAGTTTTCCACGGAGCCAAAGATATCCGAGTCGAGGAAGTGCCGCGCCCTCATGCGGGAGTCGGTGAGGCCGTGATTCGAATCACATTAACGACAATTTGCGGCACGGATCTTCATATCGTGCGCGGTGAATATGCGGTGCGGCCTGGTTTGGTTATCGGACACGAGCCGGTTGGAGTAATCGAAGAACTTGGCGACGGTGTTACCGGCTACAAAATTGGCGACAGAGTATTAGTCGGCGCAATTACGCCTTGCGGCCAATGCCGCGCTTGCTTGTCGGGTCAACTCGCGCAATGCGGACATGGCCATGGCTACGAAGCGATCGGTGGGTGGCGTTTCGGCAATACGATCAACGGCGCACAAGCGGAGTATCTACTCGTGCCTTACGCGCAGGCGAACCTGGCGAAGATTCCTAATGATTTGAGTGACGAGCAGGTCGTTTTGCTTGCTGACATTGCTTCGACCGGATTCAGTGGCGCGGAATCGGGCAACATTCGCATTGGCGACACTGTCGTCGTGTTCGCGCAAGGTCCGATCGGGCTTTGTTCGACGGCGGGAGCCAAATTGATGGGTGCTTCATTCATCATCGGCGTCGAGAGCGATCCGACACGGGCAGCGATGGCGCGCAAGATGGGCGCCGATGTGGTTCTCAACCAAAAAGAAGTCGATGTGATTGCAGAAGTAAAACGCCTAACCGGCGGTGGAGCGGATGTCGCAATCGAGGCGCTCGGGATTCAAGAGACGTTCGAGAATTCGCTTCGATGTCTACGTCCCGGCGGCACGCTCAGCAGTCTCGGTGTTTATTCGGGGAAACTTCAAGTTCCGTACGATGCGTTCGCTGCCGGCATCGGCGATTACAAGATTGTGACCACCTTGTGTCCAGGAGGGAAAGAGCGGATGCAACGGCTGATGAGCATGGTGAAATCAGGCCGTTTCGATCCGACGCCATTAATCACGCACAGATTCTCGCTCGATAACATCGTCGAAGCCTATGAGATGTTCGCGGAACGGCGCGATGGTGTTCTAAAAATCGCCGTCCGGCCTTAGACGACTCGATTGAGCCGGCCCTGCCAGCCGATGAGACTAGTACATAAAGCATCGGTGTGATCGAACCAATCGAGAACCTTTACGGAACACAGAGCCAGCGACTGGAGTTGCCGATTATGAAGACCGCCCTTGAGCATCCACCCGGCAAAAACCAGGAGGCATTGATGTACCCAAAGCTTAGGCATCAGCCGCCGGGCGGTCGGTTCTGGGAATCGATGGGCACGGTCTGGCGCCGCAAGACCAGTGTCATCGCGGTCTTTTCCGTCGCGGCCATCATCCTGCATCTCATCCTTCGCTTCGGCTTCCGCACGATCCCGGGCGCTTTTCAAATCCCGTTGTTGGCTGTGCTGGTTTTCGGAGGCATTCCTCTTGTCTATGAACTGCTGAGGAAGCTTTTGAAACGTGAGTTTGGTTCCGATCTGTTGGGAGGTATTTCTATTATTACGTCGGTCCTCCTGGGCGAATACCTCGCCGGATCGATCATCGTCTTGATGCTCGCAGGAGGGGAGGCGCTGGAGAATTACGCGTTGAAGAGTGCTTCTTCCGTGCTAGCCGCGCTGGCCAAACGAATGCCTTTGATTGCCCACCGGAAATGCGGCTCTGAAATTCTCGATGTGGTGCTGGAGGAGATTGCCGTTGGCGACGCGCTCGTGGTTTATCCGCACGAAATCTGCCCGGTGGATGGCGTGGTCGTTGAGGGCCACGGCGTGATGGATGAATCCTACCTCACAGGCGAGCCGTTTCAGATTACGAAGACTTCCGGCTCGACCGTAATTTCGGGTGCGATCAATGGCGAATCAGCGTTGACCATCCAAACGATCAAGCGTGCCGGCGATTCGCGCTACGCGAAAATCATGGAAGTCATGCGTGAGTCCGAGGAAAAGCGCCCGCAGCTTCGGCGGCTAGGCGACCAATTGGGTGCCATCTACACCCCACTGGCTGTCGCGGTCGCGATCATCGCGTGGATAATTAGCGGTGAAGCCATCCGCTTCCTCGCGGTGTTGGTGATCGCGACGCCTTGCCCTTTGCTGATCGCGATACCTGTAGCGATTATCGGATCGATTTCCCTCTGCGCTCGCCGGGCGATCATCGTGAAGAGTCCCGTCGTGCTGGAGCAGATCGCCGAATGTCGGACGGCAATCTTCGACAAGACCGGGACGCTCACGTATGGCGAGCCGAAGCTGACGGAACAGATCATCGCCCCTGGCTTGGAGCAGAAGGAAGTGCTGACCCTCGTCGCAAGCTTGGAACGCTACTCAAAACATCCGCTGGCGCGAGCCATTCTCGCCGCGGCGAAGGAGGAAAGAATCCAGATTCCGGAGGCTACCGAAGTTGGGGAACAGCCAGGCCGTGGACTGCGCGGCACTGTCCTCGGTCGTCAGTTGCAGATCACGAGCCGCAACAAACTCAGAGCGCAAAACGTGGCGGGTACCGATCAGCTTCCAACGGTCGCTGGTGGGCTCGAATGCGTGGTGGTGATCGACAATCGCTATGCGGCGGCGTTGCGTTTTCGCGATGCGCCGCGCGTGGAGAGTCGCTCCTTCGTGAAGCATTTGAGACCGAAGCACCGCTTCGAGCGCGTGATGATCGTGTCGGGAGATCGTGAGGCTGAGGTGCTCTATCTGGCTGAGCAAGTGGGCATCAGCGAAATCCACGCCCAGCAAAGTCCCGAGGAAAAACTCGCGATCGTCCGCAAGGAGACCGCTGCGGGCAGGACGCTCTACGTGGGTGATGGCATCAATGATGCGCCCGCCATGATGGCCGCCACCGTCGGCATGGCGATCGGGCAGAACAGCGACGTGACCACGGAAGCCGCGGGAGTTGTCGTCATGGATAATTCCTTGGAGAAGGTGGACGAGTTCATGCACATCAGCCGGCGGATGCGTTCGATCGCGCTTCAGAGCGCGGTGGGCGGAATGCTCCTCAGCATCGCCGGGATGCTGCTCGCAGCGAGCGGTTATCTAACTCCCGTCAACGGCGCAATTAGCCAGGAAATCATCGACGTTCTCGCGGTACTGAATGCGTTGCGGGCGGCGTTTCCTCCCAAGGTCATTTCTGATCTATGAGGAGCCTTCCCATAGTTTGGACAGTTTTGCCTCTAAAGTTAATTTAGGAAAGCGAGTGAGCGCGAAAGATCACGTCTTTACCCTCGGCATCGAGGAGGAATTCCAGATTATCGATCCGGAGACGCGAGAGCTGCGCTCGCACATCCAGCAGATCCTGGCCGATGGCAAAATGATTTTGCACGAGCGCGTCAAACCCGAGCTACATCAATCGATCGTGGAACTGGGTACCGATATTTGCAGCGACGCGCGTGATGCCCGGCAACAGGTCGTCAATCTTCGCAGTGAGCTGGCGAACCTCGCTGCGCAGCATGGGTTGAAAATCGCTTCCGCCGGCACACACCCGTTTTCACACTGGATGGATCAGCTCATCACCGTTCACGAACGCTACGCAACTATCGTGAAAGACATGCAGCAAATTGCACGCGCGTGTCTCATATTTGGTCTGCACGTGCATGTGACAATTCCCGATCGCGAGGAGGGAATCGACATCATGAACCAGGCGCGCTATTTCCTCCCGCACCTGTACGCGCTCTCAGTCAACTCACCATTCTGGCTGGGCCAAAACACCGGGCTCAAAGCGTATCGCCATATGATCTTCGAACGGTTTCCGCGTACGGGCATTCCCGACGCCTTCGAAAGCCTGAGCGAGTACGAAGATTATTTGAAGCTCCTGGTTTCGACGAACTGCATCGACAATGCGAAGAAGATTTGGTGGGACGTCCGGCTGCATCCGTTTTTCGATACTATCGAGTTCCGCATTTGCGATGCGCAATCGCGCGTGGACGACACCATCGCGCTGGCGGCGCTCATGCAGGCGATCGTGTTCAAATTGCAAAAACTGCGTCGCCAAAATGTGACTTTTCGAAGTTATTCGCGGCGTTTGATCGATGAAAACCGCTGGCGCGCGTCACGCTACGGGCTCGACGGCAAGCTGATCGACTTCGGCCGGAAGTGCGAAGTGGACGAGCGCGATTTGCTCCATGAGATGCTCGATTTTGTTTCTACTGAAGTCGAGGAACTCGGCAATCAGCGTGAGATGGCGCACATCCAGCGGATCATGCGCGAAGGTACCGGCGCGGATCGACAACTGATGGTGTGGGAGCGCACTCAAGACATGAAAGCCGTTGTCGATCAGATCGTCGCGGAAACAAATGAAGGCTTGGCCCCGATGAAATCATCAACCACGCCAGCACGCTTTAGATAGGTTCCGTTGCCAGCTGATTCGGCGACAGGTCATCGCCGCATCGGAAATAACGAAGTGTAACTGGAAAGACCGCGCACATATTGCGCGCGCTCAAAAGCGCTGGGATCCGGGCAATTTTTTTGACTCATTCTGCCTTTGATTTCACTCAACGAACTGCATCGATGGTCCTCCAGCCACGCGGCAGTCTCCATCTCAATTTTTTGGATATGCACGATACCATAACGCATCAGGGCGCTGCAGAGCATCGTCACGTCTGCCCCGGCCATAATCATCTTGATTACATCGGGCGCTTGATAAATTCCGCTGGTCGCGGCGAGGTTGGCGCGAATTTTTCCGTAAAGAATCCCAATCCAATGCAACGACAGCCGCATGTCAGCGGGTACACTAAGTGTGAGATTTGGCGTAACCTCCATCTTTCCGAGGTCGATGTCGGGTTGGTAAAATCGGTTGAATAAGACTAGTGCGTCTACGCCGAGCGCGTCGAAACGCTGGGCCATGTTTGCGAAATTACTAAAGTATGGGCTGAGCTTCACCGCCAGCGGGATTTTGGTCGCTGCTCGAACGGTCCGAACAATATCGATATATGTTTCTTCGATTCTGCTGCCGGCAAGCTGTAGTTGGGTCGGTATCCTATAGATGTTGAGTTCCAGCGCGTCGGCCCCTGCCTCGGTGATCTGACGCGTGTAGCTAATCCAACCTCCAAGAGTAGTGCAGTTCAGGCTTGCGATGATCGGAATTTTCACGCCACTCTTCGCCTGCCTGATCTGCTCCAGATAAGCTTTTGGACCGACTAGAAACTTTCGCTTGGCCGCCATATCCGCCTCCGCTTCTTCTTCAAACAATGAATGCAAGACGACGGCAGATGCCCCGGCTTGCTCCATCTGCTTGATCTTGTCGAAATCTTCCGAGAGCGGCGAAGCCGAGGGGACGAGCGGCGTGCGCAGCTTCATTCCCAGATAAGTGGTAGTGAGATCCATAATCACTGTGGCGCGACACGCCTCGCTGTGACTATATCGCAGTCATCCATTCCTTGCTATCCTCCTCCATCTAGCGAAGTGATGCGCGTGGTAGTTGGCAAGCATCTTCCAAATTCCTTGTGCTTCGATCCCAGGTTCGAGCATCGAGACTTCCCTACTGATGTGGATTTCGGAATCAAGCAGCGTTGGCTAAACCGTGCCGAGCTGGTCGGTTCAGTCTTCCGTATCTCGCGGTCAAAGATTAAAGTAACCACGAGACCCAGAACTCGAATTGGCGATTCGGGCCGCCAGACATAGAATTAAAACGTGGTCGCACCCACCGCGCGCGCAGCAGCCTCGCGTACCCAGGCGCGCATTTTCTCCCCGAACTCGGCGATGAACGCGAAGAGTGCTTCGTCCTGCACCGGCTTTGCAACGTGATCGGAGAGGAGGAACGGTTTGTGCACGCGCGCGATGAGCGTGGTCCGCGTGATCTTGCGATCAAAATGCGCCACCACCACCGGAACGATCAGCGGTTCGGGGTCGACGAAGGCCGCGAGGCGGAAAGCCCCCGCTTTGAACGGCAGCGGAGAGCGCTCGGTCGAGGTGGATGCGCCCTCGGGACAGATCACAAGGTTCCGACCGTCGCGCAGGCAGCGCGCGGCGGTTTCGAGGAAAGCCCGCCGCCGCTGCTCAGCCAGTAGCCGCGGGTTGCGTTCGTCTTCATCGACATGTTTTGCATAGACATAGATGTATCCCAGACGATCGTAATACTTCTGGTGGCCGTATTCGTGGGGGTTCGACTTGCGAATGACGCGAACCGGCGGTTCGCCGTACTTCGGGCTGAGCACCACGCAGGAGACAAAATGGGTGTCGAGCGTGAGCTGGAAATCGTTCGGCAACGTGTTCTCGGGATGATTGGCGAGGTGGTTCATGACGAAGATGTGCCCGGTTTCGGCCGGCAGGTTTTCCTCGCCCTCAATGATGTGATCGACGCGCTCGAACAGTCGGCAGAATTCCACGCAGCACCGCCGCCTCACCTCTTCTGGTGTCGCGTCTTCCGGCGCCGCGCTCACCGCTTCGTAGATTTGCTGGAGCCGGCGATAGA
>WNFX01000681.1_pt1 | contig 46942 bp, 43 predicted proteins | sample 5400111 | NCBI WGS metagenome assembly WNFX01 (sample SAMN13153363, study PRJNA577476) | soil metagenome | isolation source: 40 cm soil or saprolite under grassland replicate 1 | place: USA:California | collected 2016-06-15
GCTCGTCGGCCGCAGCCGCGTCCTCAGCTTCGCCCCGGACCGCAACCCGCTGATCTCGCTGACGTGGGGCCCGGGCGGGATCTTCCTGCTCCACACCGCCGTGGGCGATAACCCGTGCTGCTCGCGTACCTACGCGGGCACGGTGCACGCGGCGCAGGTATCCCGGCAGCAGACGTTCTTCGGCGAGCCGTGGGACGCGGCGGCGTTCAATCCACAAGGCAACGTGATCGCGCTGGATTACGGAGGAGGCGCGACCATAGCGTTCATGCCGGTCTCGCCGCCCGCCTGTGACCGGGCAGCCAGATGCTTGCGATTCCGGCCGAAACAACCGCTGTTCAGCGTGGGATCCTTGCAGGCGTGGGCGCCATAGATGACCTTTACATCGGCGGCCTCAGCAGAGCGAGCCGATCATAAGAGGGCGAAAACCCCTGGCGGAACAAGATGCCCACGAAGAATGCCGCCGCCCGGAAGGTACCGGAAAGCCGCCGCGAAACGACCGGCTCCTCCGTCGGCGTGCGAATATCCAGCGGATACCGTCGATCCGCAAGACCCCCGGCCGACGGCCAGGAAGCCCTATCCGCCATCGTCAGTCAGCGTCGGCAACCCACAGAACTGGCTTATACGGTCCAGCCACTCGAACCCACCCTATGAAGGCCTCATGCACCGAGTCGGCGCTCGGCGCTATCCGGCAGTTGTGGTGAGAACCAACGCCTGTCACTCTCCGTGATCGCCGTTGATTCAAGAGCACATACCAGAGCCGCCGCCGATATGTACAGTACCCTCGCCATGTTCATTTGATCATACTCTGGTGAGCAGGGTACATGCACTTCAGCGACTCAAATTAGAACAGGTAAACGTGACACAGCTCACATAAGTTATGTCCACTTCCGGCGGTTGGAGCCGCTTGTGACCCTGACTTTTCCATGACTCGACAATGTGCCTGACCAGTAGAAAACCCAAACCGGGCCGCAGGCTCTCGCCCTGGCCACGGTGAGTAACCACACTCTGCATCACTGCACGTCAGGAGGGGCCATCATCCCGGGCAACCGATCGGGCTTGCACCGGTCACGGCCTGACGCCTGTACCGGGGGTCTACCTTGTCAGAAAGCGCATCAGTACCACGTCTCCAACCTGGCGAGCATCGGCGAGAGTCATCCTGTGCCCACTGTCGTTCGGAAACGATCCCGGGTAGACAAATCGCGGGGCGTCTATCTCACCGACAAAGAATGGCGCAACGACAAGCTGTACTTCGTCCGCAAGGTCCTGTGTGAGAAATTGTGTATGAATCCTGCCGCCACCTTCGACCATCAATCGGCTAATCCCGCGACGGCCTAGGTCGTCAAGCATCATTCCGAAATCTATAGGACTGCCCATCCCTATAACTGTTGCATGGCTTCCCAGGCTGTCGCGAAGCTTATCGGCGACAGCATCGGGGCAATAAACAAGTTTCTCACCGCCCGTGTTGAAGAATTTGAAGCCTGGATCAAGTCCTGTGGTGGTGATAGTAACCTTGGCCGGGTACTCTGGTAGTCCCTGCGCGATCCTCTGAAGGCGGCGCGCTTCAGAGTTGACCAGAAGCCGAGGGTTGTCGCGACGAACGGTATTCGCGCCGATGAGGATGGCGTCGCATGAGGCCCGCACTTCATCTACGCGGTCAAGATCCTCAGCGCTGGACAGTATGAGTCGCTGCTCAGATACGTCATCGATGTACCCGTCAATCGACATTGCGCATTTCAGCAGGACGTACGGGCGCACGCTCACGATAAACTCCAGCTAACTAGGAAACGGGTTCGGCGCTGCGTTTATGCAGTGATTTCTTTCGATGGATGATATTCCAGAGCGGGTAGCGCCTGCTGCAGGTCGGCTGTAAAGGTCCGGGCCGATGGAACACTCTGCCAGGCGGTGAGCTTCGCTTGCAACGGCTTCAGTTCCGTGAGGATACGCACTGATCCAGTGCCCAGCGCGATGTCAAGTGCTCTGCGCCCCATTTCAGCGGCCTCTTCTGGGCTTCCAGCCCCAGCGTGAGCGCAGGCCAGCCGCCCACAGTAAACACCCTGCTCGCGGCGGAACTCACCCGGCCAGTCCTTAAGTCCCCGCTCGTACGCGGTCACTGCGCGCGCATGCTCGTCGAGCATTACCCATCCAGAAGCCTCATGCATCGTGACGTAACCCGGCGTGCACCACGCCGCCCACTCGTCATCACCGGCCGGGCCTGCTGACTCGACAAGTTCACGCGCACGGTCAACAGAGACGCGGAAATCGCCGGCTTCGCCAGCCGAAGCATGCCCTAGTGCCTCATATTGCAAAGCGGCAGCGCTAACCCGCTCGGTCAGGGCGCAGCGCCGCTGGGCAGCCCGCGCGAGGCTAATAGCAGCAGCCGAATCCCCGACCGCAACCGCACGCTGCGCCTTTCGCGCGAGAATGTATCCGACGATAAGCTCGTCGCCGGCCTCGTGCGCCCACTCAAGGGCGCGATCTGTCCAGTACTGCCCTGCACGCCGGTCACCGAGGTCATCCGACAGCCAGCCAGCAAACTCGGCATAGGCAGCTTGAACACGCCTGACCGACTCGCGTGCACCGCCTCTAGCGTTCTGGCTAAGCTTCCCAAGTATCGATAGCTGATGAACCACAGTCGGGGCCGCCATCCCCGGGCCGAGCACGCTGTCTTGCTTCGTCAAGCCAACCCGGAGTGAAGCCATCTCGCGGACGATGTCATCCAGGTCGCCGTCGCGTATCGGCACGGAAATCTCAGGAACTCCGCGCCCCAGCCATCCGACGAGGGGAAGCGATAGCGCGCCAGACACGAACGCACGCCGGTCAACTGCCACGGGCACACTCTCCCCGGTCAGACTCATCATCGAGACGATGATTATCTCTGAGCCAGGCAGAGCCTTGGCAACCTGATCGGAGGGCTTGTCCATGCCGTCAGCCAAGTTGTCAGTACGGCTCTGCTCCTCACGTGCCCGCCGCGCCTCGGCCGTGAAGTCCTCCCATGCGCGTATCAATGCGCCGTCCGCGTCAAGGGCTTCGTCACATCTGACGGCAAGATCCCGCGACGGCCGCCGTTCGCCAATCTCGATCCTGTGCAGCAGATCGCCGCTGACGTGCACCAGCACGCCCACGCGAACCTGCGACCAGCCACGCGCTTTGCGCCACTTGCGCAGCTCATATCCGAACCGGTCTAACGGAGACCTGTCGGGGCTTAGCTGACGCTCTGGCCGACTCAGATGCGTCACCTCCTCGCGTCATTTCGACAAAATCAGCTATCGATATCTTGTCGATATCCTGTCGATAAGAAGCCGTTCAATTGCGCGTTATCGTGGTCTCGATCGAAATGGGCAGCCGCTAACTAGCGTACCCGGACCCCGCGGGATGGAGGGTAGATGAGCAGCGCTGACCGGGCCGGCCCCGGGACACGCGCGGATCTTCAAGGCAGAAGCCGGACCTTATGGCACAGATCGTTAGGAGGTGTGATGACGAGCGAGAGCGACCGGCACGCGGCACGGTCATGGCTTATGTGCGTCGAGGGCCGGCAGTTACGTGAACTACGGCTGTCCCGTGGCATGTCGGCCGTTCGCCTTGCGATCAAGGCGGGCGTGCACGAGTCGATGGTGCGCAGGATCGAGACGGAGCCGTCGCCATGGTGCCGGCCGTGCACGGTGCGCGGGCTCGCTGACGTACTTGGCGTGGCTCCCGAAGTGCTGCTGGGCAAGACCAGGCGGGGCGTGTGGTGAGGAACGGCCAGGGTGAGGAGGTGTCGTTTCTGGACTTGGCGACGTTGGCGAGCGCGCCGTATTGGGCGCGTCGTTTCGCGGGCGCGGTTCTGGCCGCCTGGCAGGTACTGCCGGATGCGATCACGACTGCGGAGCTGCTCGTCAGCGAACTTGTGACGAACGCGATTCAGGCACTCGCCCCGGAGTCAGCCCGGTTGTCCTATGTCGACCTGGAAAAGGTTGACAGCATCCGTCTCACGTTGAGGCGGCTGCCGGGCTTGGTTGTGATCGAGGTCTACGACCGTGACGGGCGGCCGCCGATACTGAGTGAGTCCGATGTTGATGCGGAGAGCGGCCGCGGATTGATGCTGGTGCAGGCATGCAGTAAGGAATGGGGTCACTTCTTTCATCCGTCGGGAGGCAAGACGGTGTACGCCGTTCTAATGTGTGATCAAGGGAGATGCTAATGCCGCTGGTACAGGCTGGGCGGATGAATGAGCACACCGTGCGCACGACCATCCGTACCTTCGCAGACGAGCTGACCGGCCACTGGCTCGATGTCCGTGGCGCGGAGCTGGACGGCTCGCAGTATTTGAAGATTACGAATGTTCCTGGCGTGCTGTGTGATCCGGCTGTCCGCGACGACGGGACTGTGGAGTGGGAATACCGGCTGTGCCTGGCCAGCCAGGCAGATCCGGCGCGAGTCATCGAGATGGCACTGGCTGCCGTCCCGGCTGGCCTGCTCAAACACGCACAGCACCGTCCCGCCGTCCCGGAAACACGACTTCCGCACCGCCAGCGCTTCCTCGATCCGCAGCCCGCACCCCCGCATCAGCCAGACCGTCACCGGATGCCTGATCCCGCCGGCCAGCGCCAGGAGCTGGCCATGGGACGGGAACACGAAATCACCATGATCCCCCGCCGTGCCGTTGTCCGGCAAGACGATCCCGCCGCAGCGGTGCATCGTGATCTTCCCCGCCCGGACCCCCTCATCCAGCACGCCCGTAATCAGCGCCCGGGCGATCTTCCGCCGCGAATTGCTGCCCGCACCCAGCCGCACCGTCAGCAGATCCAGCACATCATCACGGGCCTGGGCCACGCCCGCCAGCGTCCGGTCACCGAGCACCGGCTCGACATGCGCGTGAAGGATGTTCCGGTACGCCTCCTTCGTCGCATCGGTACCGGGATGCCGGCTGATCCACTTCACGCACTCCTCGGCGAACCGGGTGCTCCCGAGCTTGGGGTCGATGAACACCCGGGCCCGCTTGTCATGGGCGATCTTGAGCTGCGCGTCCCGCGCCAGCCGCTGGCCCGACCCGTACCGGGGCCGGCCGGCGCCGTCCAGCTCATCGGCGAAGCTCAGCTCCCGCCGATCTGTATCGGCTCATCGAACTTGACCGTGGCATCAAGAGCTTGCTGAATGAGCGATGCTCGTGACCGTGCTCACCTGCGCCCGCTACGCCTGCGGGGATCTGACCATCGGTGCAATCGGACTCCGCGGCCTGCGCCGCGGGCGCTCTAGCTCCTGGTGCCGCGGTTCAGCGGCGGGTCAGTTTCAGCTGGTGGCGGGGCCGCGCAGTGCGTAGGTCAGGTAGGCGAATTGGCCTGCCCGCTCGACGTCGATCAGGTTGAGCCGGGTCGAGAGCAGCCGTCGTGGCAGCAGTGGCGCGCCGGCGCCGAAGGTTACCGGCGCCACGCCGAGGATTACCTCGTCGAGAAGTCCGTGGTCGGCGAACGTTCCCACCAGGTCGCCGCCTCCGGTAAGCCATACGTTCTTGCCTCGCGCTGCGCTGACCATTGCTTCGTGTACGGGCCGGACGTCACCGCGGACGAAGGTGATATTCGCGTCGGCGACCACGGGCAGAGCGTGATGTGTGAAGACCCAGCACGGGACCTCCCCGTACCAGGTGCGCCACTTGCGCGGCTGGTCGAGCAGGTTCTCGTGTTCGAGCACCCACCGGTAGCTGTTCGCGCCCATCGCGAATGCTCCGACGCCGGCGAAGAACGGGCCGAACTGGTCGGCTCCCGGCCTTGGATCTTGGATCCTGCGAGCATTCATCGCCTCCCGGCCTCGCCAAGGAAAGCAGGCTCCTGCGAGCCTGGCTGATTCATCAAGGTGCTGAAGGCCCGCGCGGTGCGGGCGGTGTGGCCGGCGTCGCGGGCCGAGCCGGACGCGGACACCGCGGGCTGCTTCAGGGCCGCCCAGGCTGGGCCGCCACCTCGGGCACGGCGCGCCGGTTCTGCTTGCCAGGCAGCACGTCCGCGCCGCAACGGTCGTCAGGCGCGCGGTGACCGGGCTGACCGGTCCGGGGAGAAGTTCGGCACTGCACGTCGGAGTGCCGGCCGCCCGGGCGACGATGAGGGTGTGACGCACCCGCAGGCGCGGCCGGACCCGGCGTTCGGGCTGCTGAAGCTGTACGGCGATGCGCTGCCGCACGTCTACGGCTACCTGCTGGCCCGCTGCGGCGACACCGGCCTGGCCGAGGACCTTACGGCCGAGTCGTTCCTGGCCGCCGTGCACGCGATCCGCAAGCCGGGCGCGCCCGATCCGTCGATCCCGTGGCTGATCGGGGTTGCCCGGCACAAGCTCGCCGACCACTGGCGGCGGGCCGGGCGGGAGCAGCGCGGATTGCGCCTGCTGGACGGCGGGCCGGCGCGCGTCGATCTACGAGGGAGAGGAGGGCTCGCGATGACCGATCCGTTCGAGGCTCTGCGCGAGCCCGTGACGCCTGCCGATCCCGGCCCCGAGTTCGCCGGGCGGCTGCGGAGGCGGCTAACCCGGGAGATTTTCGCACCCCCAGGAGGAACCATGTCCCAGCAGGCCGCCGTGACCCGGGCCGGGCGCGAGCCCGCCTGGCCCCCGGCGCTGACCCCCTACATCATCGTGTCCGACGCCCGGCGCGCCATGGACTGGTACGTCGAGGTGTTCGGCGCGCAGCGCCGCGGCGAGCTCCACGTCAACGCGGACGGCACGATCGGCCACGCCGAGGTCGGCATCGGCGACGCGGTGCTGATGTTCGCCGAAGCTTCCGGCCTGTGGCCCGACGTGCCCGTGCGCGCGCCCGACTCCCCCGCGACGTTCAGCCACACCCTGCACCTGGAGGTCGACGACGTCGACGCGAGTACCCAGCGGGCCCGGCGCAGCGGCGCCTCGGTGGAACGGGAGCCGGCCGACCAGCCCTACGGCCGCGGCTCGGTGATCGTCGACCCGTTCGGGCACCGCTGGATGCTGCTCAGGCGGCCGGCGCGGGCCACCGGGCTGCGCCAGGGCGACGTAGCGAACGTGACGATAGTGGCGCCGGACGCGCACCGGGCCAAGGAGTTCTACCAGGCCGTGCTGCGGGTGCCGTTCTCCTCCGGTCACCCCGGCACGTGGCGCACCGGCCAGACCAGGCCGCCGCTGGGCATCTGGTCGTCGCAGGGCGCAGAGCCCGAGGTGCAGCTGTCCTACCGCGTCGACGACATCGGGGCCGCGGTCGAGCGGGTCCGGGCGGCCGGCGGCCACGCGGACGAGCCCGAGCGCAAGCCGTACGGGCTGATCGCCGAGTGCGTCGACGACCAGGGCGCCACGTTCCGCCTCTGGCAGCCGGCCGGCTGACCGAAGCGCTAGAACGCGGCGGCGAATACCAGCTGCAGGTGGAGGGCATTCAACGACCCCGAGCTGGTGGAGCGGGTGCGGGAGCACGACCTGCGCGGCCATCCCCGCTGACCAGGTCTGAGCCGCGCCACCCCTAGGACACGGGGCTCGCGGCAGGGATAGCGTCAGGCCGGTCAGCGCGGCCCGAGCCCGGTCTGGCCGTCGATCAGTTCCCTGGCGATGTCCAGGTGACCGGCATGTCGCGCGGTCTCCTCGATCATGTGCAGCACGACCCAGCGCACGCTCGGCGGTTCGTCCATCTCCGGGTCGCCGTGCCTGCCGCGTGGCGGCGCCGACAGCGGCGTCACCGCCAGCACCGCATCCGAGCGCGCGCACTGGTCACGGTAATGGCCGATGACCTCCGCCGATGGCCGGTCACAGACGAACGCTGCCTCCGGGTCATAGGGCGGCAGACCCTCATCCCAGGGCAGCTGTGCATCTGAGCCGGCCACGACCCACTGGAACCAGTGCCGCTCGGCGCCGCCCAGGTGCTCGACCAGCCCAGCCGGCGTCCAGCCCGACGGCACGACCGAGCGGTGCCACGCCTCCTCGTCCAGCCCCTGCACGATGGAAAGCACCGAGTCGCGCTGGGCATCAAGGAAGGCCAGCAGAGCCTGGCCCTCCGGGTCCTCAGGCTGATTGCCTGTCATGTCCATCCTCCCGCCGGGTCGATCACGCGTTCGCTGCCAGATCCGTCCGCAGGTGCTCAGGACAGCGCCACGACCGCCGCGGAAGAGTGGCGTGCCTGATCTGCCGGTCAGCCTCCAGGTGGAAGTCCAGCGCTCTGGCAGCTGCCAGAACGGGCCGGATCGTGGCTGACCGCGCCAGGGAGCTAACGGTACCTGTCGTGGTGGCGCAATTCGACGTCTTCGTCCTGGCGGCCCAGCGGCGTCAGGTCCAGGCGGATGTCGGTCCCGCAGAGCAAGTCGGTGACTGGGCCGTAGCCTGACCAGGTATGCAGTACGGTGTCGCCGTCCCGGAGGAAGACGCTGACGCCGCCCTGCTCGCCGGGCCTGGCGAAGTAGGCTCGCCCATGCCGGCCAGCTCCTGAGCGATCCGGAAGTTGTATTCGATGGGCGTGACACTCTCGTCGAGAGGTCCGCTAGCCATCAGAAGTTCAAGTCCGCCAGCCAGGCTCGGCAGCTGCCAACCGGGCAGCTGACCAGAATTCCCGCAGTTCCGTCGATTCCGGAAGCCGATCGTCCACTACGGGCCCTACCGTGGCAGCCATGACCGATACCGAACTCTCTGCGAGTGACAACATGAGCGGCCGGCTGACTGCCGCGCAATTCTCAGCCTCCCCCGGCGTCGCTGACTGGCGGGTGCTGTGGGGCGGCGGGTATGCGGCGGCCCGCTTCCTGACCGGCTCTTTCGCCGCCGGGCTGGCCCTGGTCGCCGCCATCGGCGAGCTGGCGGCCGCTTCCGGCCACGACCCGGACGTCGATGTGCGGCCCGAGAGCGTGACCGTCCGGCTGTGCACGGCCGAGGTTCAGGGCCTCACCAGCCGGGACGCCGGCCTGGCCAGGGAGATCTCGGCCGCCGCGGCCCGGCTGCAGGCGCAGGCCGCCCCGGCGGCCGTGCAGCACGTGCAGGTCGCGATCGACGCCCTGGACATCGCCAAGGTCCGGCCGTTCTGGCACGCGGTGCTCGGCTACGCCGTGGCCGGCGAGGAGGACCTGCTTGACGCGCATCGCCAGGGGCCGACGTTCTGGTTCCAGCAGATGCAGTCGCCGAGGACCGGGCGCAACCGCTTCCACATCGACATCTACGTGCCGCACGACCAGGTGCAGGCCCGAATTGACGCCGCGCTCGCGGCCGGCGGCCGGATCGTCAGCGACGCCCACGCGCCCGGCTGGTGGACTCTCGCCGATCCCGAGGGCAACGAAGCTGACCTGGCGATCTGGGGATAGGCGACCGCAATGACCGACCGTGAAACGCACCGAGCCCGCGGCCGGGGCCGGACGGTGGCCTGCAGCGACCTTTCGGGCGCGCCCTAACGTGTCACGAGTCAGGTCAGAAGTATCTCCATCCAAAGCAACGGCGGACCTGACGCCCAATCGCCCCGGATCACCTGGCCCGGCACGACGGAATCGCTGTCGCATCTACCTGGAAGGGTCGTTCTGCGCTCTCCGATGGCCTGTTCGCGCTGAGCCTGATTCTGCAGGCCGGTTTGCATGGGCGCCAGGCAGCTCGCAGGATTTGGCCGTGGGGCCTGGCGAGAATGCGATCGGGGGCCTGCGCCGGATGATCCAGGCTGGCGGCGTCCGGCAGCTGGCCATCGGCGATCTGCGAGCTGACGAGGTTGCGGGGCTGAGGTGGTCGGGCAATCCGGCGCACCTGCGCAGCGTCGCCGCCGCCCTGGACCGGGCCGCCCAGGGTCTGGAGGACTACCTTGTGGTGCGGGCGCCGGCCGGCCAGCCGGTTGCCAAGATGCGGGTCGATTACGCCAGCGAGGACGACACCGGCGTCTTCTCGCAGCTGGCCACCATGGACCAGCTGCAGGGCCTCGGCATTGCGACGATGCTCATCGCAGCGGCCGAGCAGCGCGTCCGTGCCCGGGGCCTGGCCTTCGCCGCGCTCGGCGTCGAAGACGACAACCCGCGGGCACGCCGGCTCTACGAGCGGCTTGGATACCAGGCATCCGGCCGCCGGCCCGCATCATGGGAGTACCAGGACGATGACGGCGTCCTGCGGCTGTACGAAACCACGCTCACGATGCTGCGCAAGCGCCTGTGAACGCCGCCCGGCGCACGGCGGCGGCGATCCGGCAGATACCCGCGACTCCCAAGGCGATCGCGATCCGTGACCGGCTGCCATCGTCAACTCGCACGCCGAGGGCTCGATCTGTATCCGCAGGCGCCCCATCGGCCGGTTGTCCAGGCACCTGAACGATCGTTCTGCGCTTGGGTGGCCTTCGCCGAGCGGCTGGGTCCGCGGCCAAGGCGGCTTTGGCTCCAGTTTGGGCAGTGTTCAGGTGCTGGTTCTCGATGAAGCTGAGGCTGTGCGCAGCACCCAGGTCGCGATCTCGGTGCGGGTGCTGAAGTTGAGCTTAGCCAGGATGCTGCGCACGTGTGTCTCGACCGTCCGCTCAGAGAGCACGAGCCGCTCAGCGATCTGCCGGTTTGATAGCGCCTGCGCGATCAGGCTGGCGACCTGTTCCTCGCGCGCCGACAGCGGAGAGTCGCTCCTGCGGCGCGCGGCGATGTCGGCGGCCACGTTTTTGCTTCAGTTGCCCGCGCAGACATGTTCAGGCGGCGGAACTCGCTGGCTGCTCCGGCGGCGAGTTTCGCCGCTTCGGCGAGGTCGCCGCTTGTCGCGAGCAGCGCCCTCGCCAGCCCCAGCTTGCTGAGCGCGGTGTACGGCCGGGCTCCGACCCGCGCGTTCATCGTGACCGCGTCGCGCAGGTACCGGGCCGCGTCAGCTGGCCGTCCTGCGGTCAGCGCGAGTTCGCCCACTTGCCGCGCGTTGGCGCCGTGGCTGAACACCGCGCCCGACCCGTCGCCGCTGTAGTAGTGCGCGATCGGAGCTGTCAGCTCGTATAGGTCAGCCGCGACCTGCGCGTCGCAGAGCAGGATCGCGGCGGCGCCGATCTGACTAACTGTGCCGAACCAGCGCACGCCCAGCGGGAAGGTTCGCGGCAGGTGCCGGAACTCCTCGAAGGCGGCCCGCGCCTGGTCGGTCTGACCGGTCAACGCGTGCCCGATAGGGATAGCGACCCGCACGAGCGGCATCGGCGGCGCGGACCGCACGTCCTGTTCCCAGTCGGGGCCAAGCATGGCGGGGTCAGCTTGCAGCACGGCCAGATTCAGCAAGAACGCGAACGACAGGCCGACCATCGAGATGTCGCCGGTCTGGATCGCGAGCTGCCGCGCGGCGTCGTTGGCCGGACAGGCCGTCGCGAAGTCTCCCGATTGCGCAGCCAGTACCGCGCGGATACGGTGGTGATGCCATCGCGCCAGCACCGAGCCCCGCAGGGTCGCGACCCGATCGATTTCCGCGAGCTCCTGCTCGGCCTCGGCGAGATTGCCGAGCTGCAGGGCGGCGTCCGCTCGCCACAAGTGACCCCACAGTGCGGCCACCGGATGGCGTGCGCTCCGCCCAAGCGCCACCGCCCGGCGGCCGAGCTCGAGCCGCTCGCTGACCGATTGCGGGATCGAGATCGCCAGGTGCCGTGCGGCCAGGGCCTCGAGGATGGCCTGCGACTCGCCGGATCGCTCGGCCTCGCTCAACGCCTCCAATGCCACCTCTGCCGCACGTGAGCCGCCTTCACGCTCCGCGATCCCAACGGCGAGCTGCGCGTGCAGGCGTGCGCGGGTGGCGTGCTCGTCGGGTGGAAGTACGGCCAGAGCCCGCTCGCAGAGCCCGGCGATGGTGCGATAGGCGGTCGCGCCGATGCCATGGACCACGAGGCCTGCATGAGCCAGCAAGTCAGCCCTACCCGCAGATTCGGCGAGATCTGCCGCCGCCGCGCAGCTGCCGACGCTCCGCTCGACTGCGTTAGCGAGAAATTGTGCCTCGGCCAGCCGGACGAGCAGCCGCGCCCGCTCCGAGTCGGCGCTGCCGGCTCGCTGTGCGCAGTCGACCGCGAGTTCGGCGTAGCGAATCGCTTCGTCGTAGGCCAGCACGCGCCGTGCCTCAGCGTCAGCGCGTTCGGCCCAGAGACGGCATTGGCCGACCGCGTCCTGGCCATCTGCGCGACGCCAATGCGAGGCGATCATCCCTGCCAAATTCGGCTCCCCGACCCGGGCGAGCATCTTGGCGACCTGGCGGTGCAAGCCCGCGCGGCGGCTCGGTGCCAGTTCGGCGTAGACCGCGTCGCGCACGAGCGCGTGCTCAAATCTCAGCCCGCCATGCGGCCCGTCGTCGCGCAGGATGCCTGCCGCCACCGCCTCGTCGAGCGCTCGTGCCAGCTCTGCCCGCCCGGTCATCGCAGCCAGCAGCGCGTTGTGGATGCGTTCGCCGGCGACGCTGGCCGCATCCACGACGGCCCGGCCTTGCGTGGTGAGGTCGTTCACGCGCCCGGCTACCAGACGGCGCAGCTCAGGCCCGCTCAGCCATCAGCCGCCCGACATCACCGTGGGTCGCCAGGTCACGGGCGACGAGCCGGACGAGCAGCGGGGCCGACCCACGGCTGTGCACGCCGAACTCGACCTCACCCGCATCGACACCGGCAACCCGCGCCGCGACCACGATCTGCGCAGGCCGCACCTGCTCGACACCGCCCATTACCCGGCCCTCACATTCGACGGCGTCGCGGACGGAGCCACGGTCGTTGGCGCGCTCACAGGCCGCATGGCCACGCGCGTCAGCCTGGACATCACCAGCGTGACACCCGGCGACACCGGAACGGTCACCGTCCACGCGACGACGGAGTTCGACCGCACTGCCCTGGGCGTGCGGGCGGCGCGTTTCCTGATCGGCCGCCGGATCGCCGTCGTAATCGACGCGATCTTCGCGCCACCCTCGGTGCGCCCACCCCGACAACAGGATGCACGCTGCGGGCAGGCCGAGCGACCACTCAGCGTGAACTTGATTGCAGGAGGAAGGGGAAGCGTTGAGGACGGCGCCGAGACCAGCTGACATGGTGCCGCGCAATCCCGTTGCGGCATGTGCTCATGCTGGCGGCAAGATGCCTGTGCTGTCGCCTGATATCCCAAGGCGGTTCGGCTGATACTGGTGTGATGGCCCATCACCAGCCACCGCAGGCAGATGATGTGCCGCTCCCGGGCGGGCGCATGACTAGCGGCATCGTGCGACGCGGTGACCGGCTGCGGCGGCCAATGGGCCCGTGGTCGCCAGCGGTGCACGAGTATCTGCGCCATTTGGAGGCAGCCAGGTTCGAGGGCTCGCCACGGGTGCTGGGTGCGCCATTTGGAGGCAGCCAGGTTCGAGGGCTCGCCACGGGTGCTGGGCGTCGAGCCGGAATGGGAAGTGCTGACCTTTATCGACGGGGACGTCGCGGTGGACCCGCGATGGGAACCCGGGCACGGGCACAGGCTCCCGCCGTATGCCAGGACCGATCTCGCCCTGGGCGGCGCGGCGGACCTGCTGCGCAAGCTGCACTCGGCGGCCTCTGGCTTCCGGCCAGCGATCACCGGCTACCGCTTCCACCCGCACCCACCCCGGCCCGGGGAGATCGTCTCCCACGGCGACCTTGGCCCCTGGAACACCGTCTACCGCGACGGGATACCGGTGGCGTTCATCGACTGGGACAGCGCCCAGCCCGTCGACCCGCTGGCCGATCTCGCCGCAGCGGCATGGACCTTCATTCCTCTCGCACCACCCGGGCAGCTATCCGAAGCAGGTTTCGACCCGCTGCCTGACCTGTCGGCCCGGCTCCGCATGTTCGTGGACGCCTACGGCCTCACCGACCGGAAAACGATCATCCCGGCGCTGACGCGGTGCACGCTGGCCGGGGCGGAGCGCATCAATTACTGGCCGGTCAGCGCCGTTGACGCGGCCTGCTCCCTCGAATACCTGGCTCAAGAGCTGCGATGGCTCCAGGACATCTCAGCGGATCTCGTCCGCGCACTGTGACCGGCACCAGCACGCCCGCCCCCGCAGCCTGGTGTACCTGCTGCACATGCCGGGCCAGGCTTCGCAGGCAAGCCGACTGCCAAGATCGCACCGGAACGACGCAATGATCACGATCAAGCCGCCTGCCGGTGCGACAGCGGCCCGTAAGAGATGTTCTGCGCGTGGCCGGCGGCGGGCGGCCGGCCTGATCTGGCAGACTGTGGGGCGATGAGCGACAGCCCGCCCGACCTGCACATGCTCAACGTGGTTGTCGCGGACATGCAAGCCAGCCTTGACTTCTATCGCCGGCTGGGAGTCACGGTCGCCGATAGCGAGGACACGGCCGCCGCTCATGTGCAGTTGAGAATGCCAGGCGGATTCAGCCTTGAGCTGGACACAGCGGAGTCGGCTCGGTTGTGGCATGCGGCCTGGCGCAGCGACCCGGCGAGCGCCGGCGTGGTGATCGGCTTCTCGCTTGCGACCCGTGAGGCGGTCGACGAGCGTTACGCGGAGCTGACATCCGCCGGCTACCGGGGACGGCAGCCACCCTTCGACGCTTTCTGGGGCGCGCGGTACGCGATCGTGGCCGATCCCGACGGCAATGATGTCGGGCTGATGAGCCCGATGGACGAATCACGCCGCGCGTGGCCGCCGGAGCAGTCGCCCGCTCCCTGAGACCGGCCCGCACCCCGGGGCTGCCCACCCCTGTCAGTTGCCTGGTTGCCGTCGGCCGGGGTCGTGCCACGGGAACGGGGCGAGGTCGGGCTCGGCCCAGCTGGTCCTGGCCCGTGGGCTGGCCAGCGTCGCCGGATGGTAGAAGCGGGTCAGCAGGCGCTTGCCGAGCAGGGCGGGGTGGTGGCCGGCGAACGCGGCGAAGTCGCTGCCCGGGTGTTCGGCTGCGTGGTAGCCGACCAGTTCCACCCAGGCCCGGCTGACGGTCACGTGGTATTTCTGGGGCGCCCCCGCATACCGGGCGGTGCGCTGGATGCCGTCGCTGACCAGGCCGACCGCTGCGGGCACTCCGAACCGTCGTACGGCCAGCCAGGTCAGGTGGACATGCTCCCGGTGGCCGAACCGCTCGGCGGCCGCCATCACTTCGGCCATCAGCTCGTCGAAAGGCGATGCGGCGCCGGGGTGCGCCGGGTGCTGGCGCGGGGTCATGACGAGACCTCGGTCAGGGCTTGCAGGGCGGCGCGCAGGCCGGCGATCGCGTCGGCGGGCAGGCCGCCGAGCGCCCGCCGTTCCAGATCGGTGACGGCCCGGCGGATCGTGGCGGCGGCCAGGCGCCCGGAGGAGGTGAGCTCGATGAGCACCGCCCGGCGGTCTGCCGGGGCAGGGCCGCGGCTGATGTGGCCGCGTCGTTCCAGGCGGTCCAGCACGCTGGTCAGCGTGGTGGGGCGGGTGCCCGCGGCAGTGCCCAGCCCGGACACGGTCCGGCCGCCGCCGTCGGCGAGGTTGGCCAGCGCATTGATCTCGGAGGCGGTCAGCTCCAGGTCAGCGAGCTCTGCGGCGAGCACCTGCCAGGTGGCGTGGGTGGCCCGCTGCAGCGCGAGCAGCGCCGACCACCCAGATGACACGGATTCGGGCTGCATGATTTCGTATTATACGATTTCGTGTCATCTGTTTCAAGCCGCTTACCGCTGCCGGCAGGCTCACCGGGCAAGCGATACCGGCTGGCCCGACGCCATCGCAGATCCGGTCGATCTGGATGGCCAGCCGGGCCAGCTGCCCTGCTCGCTTCCCAGCGTGGGCGCTAAAGCGGGAGCTTGGTGATGAACGTTCCCCAGTCCGCGAGCAGCGAGCGGGGAGTACCGGGTATGAACTCGTTGCCCATCCAGACGGCGCCATCGGCGAAGACCGCAGCCGAGTAGTCACCCCAGCGCGCGACGCCCGGCACCGGTTCCTCGAAGAAGTTATATCCGGAGAAGCCGTCCTCTGGTGCCGCGCCCGCTCCCGCGACGTGGATCGGGCCGGCCGGCTGGGCTAGGTCGAACCGGACGTAGGCGGCGCTCGGGAAGAAGTCAGGCCCGCTGAGGGTGAAGGACAGCGCGCCCAGGCCGAGCTTGTTCACCGCGATGGAGGGGTACAGCACGTTCTCGCCGTCCGCCGCCAGGTAGCCCTGGTGGACGATGGCCGCGACAACGCCAGAGAGGGTACCGATGGCGCTGACCACGAAGTAGGCGATTCCGATCCGCGGCGTCCCGGACGCGGAGGTGACCGTGGTGTTGGTGGCGCCGTAGAGGATTCCGTGGAGGTCGGTTACCTGGCTCCGCATCCTCGAGTCATTGCTGTTGATGGCCTCAAGTGGATCGTTATCGTTGAACTGCTGATTGAGCAGGTCACGTAGCGGAGTAGGTCCGGATTTCTGGGTCGCGCCCGTGTTGAGGGGCACGCCGTATGTTTGGCTGGTGAGCATCACATGCCGCAGCGCCACGCTAGGTGCCGCGGTGTTGAGCGACCCGGTGCCGGTGAGGGACCACACGGCGATCCGGTTGTCCAGCGGCGCGGTGTTCTGGAAAGTGTCGTCCGGGCCGCCGCTCATCAGCAACTCGGTGTCGCTGCCCGGGTCCAGGGCCGTCGAGGGCTGTATCGATCCCCAGAACGGCCGGTTCGCGTCACCAGTCGGCACCGGACCGAGGTCGAGCTGGACGAATCCGACGGCGGACGCGTTGCCCTCGAGGCTGGTGCGGCCGAGCGCGTACATCTGCACGCCGTTGAAGAAGTTGCTCGCGTTGTCCTGGAGCTCGTTGGTGTCGATGAACACGCCGTCTTTGTTGGCACCGAGCAGCGGCTGGTCCGGCAGGCACGGGCAGGCCGTGTGGGCGGGCGTGCCGTTCAGGCCGTCGTCGCTGCTGTCGATGGTGAACAGCCGCCACGATCCGGTCGGGTCACTGGTCTGGCTGACCGCGATCAGTATGTGCGTCCGGTTGACGGGAGGCTGGCCGAAGTTGCCAGGCGAGTCCACCTCAAGGATCGTCTGGATGAAGCGCTTGCCCACCGGGTCGTAATAGCATTTCGGGTCGGAAACGTCATCGCCGACGAAGCCGGTGACGCGGTTGAAGAACGGCAGCAGGTTATAGAACTGGTTGAGCGCGGTGACCGCCGTGAGAGCGTTCCCGTTCTCGTCGTAGACGGCGAGCGCGTCATTGACCGTCTCGACGACGAAGCCGTTTCCCGCGCAGAGACCTTGGTCAGGTGGCTCTATGTTGTTATTCGTGCTGGCGTATATTCCGGTGCCTGCATTCCGCTGGTCGATGTGGGATATCCCGTTGAACCCGGTCGCGGCGCCGATCGAATCCACGACCGCCGTACCAGCCGGCGATGGCAGCTGCAGCGCCGCGCTCAGCCCGCCCGCTTCGCGCGCGTGGGACCCGAACGTGGTGACAGCGGGGAAGTTTAGCTGGTCAGCCGCTCCCTTCACGGCTGCCGCAGTCAGGCTCACCGGTGCCGTGGTGGCGTAGAACGTCGCCGAGCCATGGGTCTGAGGCGCGTTGTCCGCCGCCGAACTCGCGGTGACCTCGGCGCGGCCAGCCGCTAGCGCTGTCGGCAAGGATACGAAAAGCGTCGCGCACAGCGCGACGCAGAGCACAGCTAACTTTCGGAGCATGCCGACCGTCCTACTCTCGCCGTTGACGAAGCGGTCCCCGGCCAGGCAGTCCTATAGCGGCGTGGTGCCCACTCCCGCAAAACCGTGTAACCAGAAGTCAGTATCTGCCGCTCAAGACAGCGAGTCAATGAGGTGATCTCAGCGAAATAGATTGGCGCCTGATGTCTGCCGATGTCGACTGTGTCGAAGTTGAGAGGCCAGGTCCCGGGTGGGGACCTGGCCTCTTGATCACCTGGCAGGCCGTGTCATGGGGACGGTGCAGGCAGCCTGGTCAGGCGCGTCGCGGCTGGATGGTGCGGGCGTCGATCGAAGTGCCTGCCCGGCCGGCGCCGTTGGCGGTGTGCGTCACGGTGACCTCGAGCGGGTGGTCGGCGACGATGTCCAGAACGCCGAGGACGAGCGGGCCCGCGGTCGGGCCGACGGCCTCCTGCAGGGTGCAGCAGTCCTCAAGCGTCGCCTTGCCTGGCCCGAGCACGAGCTTCGCGAAAGCTCGCGCCTGCACGGTCCGGGGCTCACGCCCGACCGGCTTATCGTGCAGCACAAGCGGCGCGAAGTACTTCACCAGCTTGACCGGGCAGGTAGCGGGGTTGTAGATGGTGACCGCGGTGGCGTAGCGGCCGCTGACGACCGTCTCGCAGCCGTCACGCCCGTGCTCTTTGTCGTCTCCTTCCTGCGTGCCGCAGATCATCTCCACAGAGTGGTGCCAGCGGCAGGCGGGCACCGTGATCGTCACCAGCTTGCTCGCCAAGACCACGCCATCGGCTACGACGGCGAGCCTGCCCGTGAAGACCTGGTCTGTATCCGCGCAGGCACGCACGCCCTTCCAGGTGACTTCGAACGGCAGCGTGTGCTCCACGCCCCCCGCGAGAGAGTCGTATCCGGGAGGGGCAATCGACGCGACGAACGGCGAGATCGCTCCCGCGCGCTGGAGCTCCAGGTGGCCGATATTGTGCACTGCAGAGGAGATGAGCGCGACCAAGGTGGCGACCATCGTGGCCGCGTTCACCCCGGTGGTGTGCGAACCGCCGGGAGTTGCCCCGGTGATCCGGGTAGCCTGCCCGGCGCTGCCCCCGATGGTGCAAACACCGTAATCGAAGTTGTCCGGGCCAGGGCCCGGATCGCCGTCCAGCGCGCCGGCGACTCCGGTGTCGGTGCTGACGGCAACGACGGTGATCCCGGCAGCCACCAAAGCAGCCGTGGCGGTGGCCTCGGTAATGTCCGCGGCGCTGCCCGAGATAGCGGAACAGACGGGATCGTGACCGGGTGCGTCACCGAACCAGGCAAGGATCCGCTTGCTGCCCGGCCGCCAGCCGATCGCGGGATCCGTTGCGACCTGCTGGAGGGCGAACAGCTGGCCCTCGGGAGTGTCGCTACCGTCGGCTGCGGACCAGGCGTTCACCGCGGCCGTCACATCGGCGGCACCAGGAGTCGGGACCAGCTGATGCTGGAAGGCGTACGGGCTGGATGCGGGAACCGGGAAATCCTTGTAGTTCCCGGCACCCCAGGCAACGTCGAGTCCGAAGAACGCCGGGTCGTTGACGATAGCCTGGATGCCTGCCTGGACCGCGCCGATGATCAGCCCCATGCTCCCGGTGGTGTCGGCCAGCAGATAAACGTCAGCCTTTGCGGCCCCCGCCGGCACATGGACTGTGACCGTCTCTTCCTCAGTCACGCACTCCGGCAGGGTCAGGTTGTTCACCGGCGGGTCGATCGTCACCAGCGGCGCCGCGGCTACGGCAGGCCGCCCGGGCGCGGGCATCTCGGGCGCGAACAGGCCGCGGCCGGCGAGCGCCTCAAAATGGCGCGGCGGGTACACCGCACCGCTTGCATCGACCGCCAGGGAGGCGGTCTGGTTGTGCTTTCCCCGGACGGCGGCGTGGACCAGCCGTACTTCCTCGCCAGACGGCAGCCGCCCGGTCACCTCGGCGACGATCTCGAAGTCGGCGGTACCGAGCACCTCGGCTAGTGCCGCCCGAACTGCATCTCCAGGGTCGTTTGTGGTGGAACTCATGGCAGCCCTCTCTCTGGAAATCATCCTGAGCAGTAAGAGGCCTTCGGACGGCATCTGATACACCTCTGCCGGGATCCAGGCCAGGACGGATTTCCACGCGGGAGGTTCGGCGCAACGGCTACCTGATCTCGTAGCGGATCGGCTGGTAGCCATCCGGGCCTGACATGTGATAGATCTATCACATGTCAGGTGGAGTGCTGGCGGAGCCGCTGGCTGCGGGGGAACCTGACCTGTGGCGGGCTCTGGCCAGCCCGTGGCGCCGCCGGCTGCTCGACCTGCTCAGGGAGGCACCCGCCACGACCGGCGCCCTGGCTGAGCAGATACCCGAACTCAGCCGGTTCGCGGTCATGCAGCACCTGGGGGTGCTGGCCGGCGCGGGCGTAGTGATCGCCGAGCGCCGCGGACGCGACCGCGTCAACTACATCAACCCGGTGCCGCTGCGCGAGTGGTATGAGCGGTGGGTGCAGCCGCTGGCCGACGCGGTCTCAGCGGAGCTGCTCACGCTCAAGCGGCAGGCAGAGACAGGAGAACCCGCCATGCACGCTGCCATCGAGCCGATCCGCACGGTCCGGCTGGCCTTCGAGCTGCGCATCCAGGCCAGCGCCGAGCGGACCTTTCAGGTGATGACCCAGCAAGCGCATCGCTGGTTCCCGCACAACTTCGGCGGCGATCGGCTGCGCTGCGTCGTGCTGGAGCCGCGGGTAGGCGGCCAGCACTATGAGGACTGGGGGGATGGCCGCGGCCATCTCTACGGCGAGGTCACCCTCTACGATCCGCCGAGGCGATGGGCGACACGCGGCCGCCTGATGGCGGGAACGATCATGGACACCGATTATCAGCTCACCGGGGAGCCCGGAGCCGTCGTGGTGCGCGTGACGAAGGTGGCCGTCGGGCCGCTAACCGAGGAGGAGGCGGCCGCCATCGGCAAGTACGGCGACATCAGCGGCTACGCGGAGGCAATCGAGAAACTCGCCGCGGGCTGACAGATGGCCATCGACCTTGAGGAGTACCAGCTCATCATGCTGCGCACGCCACCAGACGCGCCCAGCTACGACGACGAGACCACCATGGCGATCCAGCGCGACCACCTGGCCTTCTACACATCGATGCGCGAGGCCGGCCACGTGGTGACCAACGGGCCAGTGCGGGATCAGCCAGACCAGGCGCTGCGCGGACTGGCGATCTATGCCGCGGAGTCGCTGGCCCGGGCACGGGAACTCGCAGCCACCGACCCAGCCGTCCAGGCCGGCCGCCTCGAAATACATGCGATGACCTACCTCTGCCGGCCAGGCACCATGATCCGCAGCGGCATCCCCATCACCATCAAGGACTGAGATCCTGGCCGGCGTGCCACCCGATCATGCACGCCACGAGCCGCGCCGCCAGGAAGCAGCAGCACAAAGCCCTGCCGGCGTCGCCAGTATCCGGCCACGATGGGCCCAACGCGGAAAGTAATCCCGCCCGGTCGGCCCAAAGCTGGCCTAAGCGCACATTCCCGCCGGGGCGCCGCCCTCAACGCCTTCGACATCACTTCGACGGCCGCCTCAGCGCAGGCAGGAACTAACAACCAAGATCAAGTTACACCGTTAAGTTGACGGACCCTACCAAGCCGTGCACGGCATCACACCCAAGATCGACAGACCTGCTGAGCCGAAACAGTACTTGCGTACGGTTTGGGCGTGTTGTGGAATTATTGTCAGGGCCGCCTGAATGGCACCAGTGAGGCTCTGAAGCAGCAAGCGCCGGTCCACCCGAAGCCCCTTGGAGCTAGCATGACGGCCAAAGGCGTAGAGTTCCATGTGCTGGGACCTGTGCAGGCGCTGGTGGTCGGCCGGCCGGCGGATTTGGGAGAGCGTAAGCAGCGGCTGGTGCTGGCCATGCTGGCACTGGAGGTTAATAAGGTCGTCCCGGTCAGCCGCTTGGCGGACATGCTCTGGGGCGGCTCACCGCCGCACAGCGCCCGCCGGATCATCCAGGCACACGTCAGCAGACTGCGTACGGCCCTGAACGGTGCTGGTGCAGCCGCCAACCACACGGCGCTGATCCGGCACGGCTCGGGATACCTGCTGGCCACCGATCCGGTTTGCGTCGACGCGCACCAGTTCCGCTTCCTCGTGGAAGATGCCAAGCTCAGAGCGGACGATCTCAGCAAGGTCAAGGTGTTGAGCGAGGCACTCGCGCTGTGGCAAGGGCCAGCGCTCGCGGACGCAGCGCCTGACGATGTCCGCCAGCAGCTTTGCGGGGGTCTGGAAGAGGCGCGGCTGATGGCGGTCGAGAACCTGCTAGAAGTCAAGCTCCGCCTCGGTCATCATCTGCAAGTAATCGACCAGCTCACTGACCTGGCCGCGCTGCATCCGTACCGCCCGCGCATAACTCGCAGCCTGATGCTGGCTCTGTACCGGGCCGGGCGGACCGCCGACGCACTAAGCACCTTGGAGCACATGCGCGACAGGCTGAGGGGGGAACTTGGCTTGGATCCGCCGGCCGAGCTGACCGAACTCCATGTGGCGATCCTGCGTGCCGATCCGGGTCTTTCCCTCGGCCAGGCGATCCTGGCCGGCCCGTCACCGGCGCAACTCCCGGCAGGCATCGCCGATTTCGTCGGCCGGACCGCAGATCTCGCCTCGCTCAGCCGGCTCGTGCCTGGGCGCGGCGGCAGAGATGCTGCAATCCCCCCCGTTATTGTCATCACCGGTGGAGCCGGGGTGGGCAAGACGGCGCTAGCCGTCCACTGGGCTCATGTCATGGCCGACACGTTTCCCAACGGCCAGCTGTACGTCAATCTCCGTGGGTACTCAGACACCGCTCCGGTGACTACGCTTGACGCTCTGATCGCCCTGCTGCATGGCCTCGGCGTTCCGGCGGCGCGAGTTCCTGCGGACAAGGGACAGGCGGCGGCGATGTACCGGTCCGAGATGGCCTCCCGTCGCATGATCGTGGTGCTCGACAACGCCCGCAGCTCTGAGCACGTCCGGCTGTTGCTGCCTGGCCGCTCTCATTCCGTGACATTGATCACCAGCCGCGCAGGGCTCACCGGGCTTACGGCCAGGGACGGGGCGGCACGCATCAGCCTGGAGCCCCTGAGCAGCGACGAGGCACTGACCCTGCTTTCTGGCATGATCGGCGCGGACCGGGTACGCCGTGAGGCCATGGCTGCCGCAGATCTCGGACGTATTTGCGCATACCTGCCGCTGGCCCTGCGCATCGCCGCGGCCAGGTTGCTAGCTCTCCCGCACACTCCGATCAGCGACTATGTGAAAGAGATTGCCGACGAGGACGGGTTCGCCTCGCTGCAGGTTGACGGCGACGAGTCCGCCAGCGTCTGGGCCGCGTTCGATTTTTCTTACCTGGCGCTCGACCCGTCGGCACGGCGGGTGTTCCGGCTGCTAGGCCTCATGGCCAGCGGGAACTTGCCAATACATGCGATAGCTGCCATGAACGGCGCTGCGCCTGCGCACATCAGGCGCACACTGGACCGGCTGGCCGATGCCCACCTGGTTGAGCAGCATTCAGGTGCCCGGTTCGGCCCGCACGACCTGCTCCGGCGGTATGCGTCACTCAAGAGCGAAGCCGAGGACACGGTGGCGGACCGGCAAGGCGCGGTCCAGCGTCTGCTCCGGTGGTACCTGAATGGCGCGGATCGTGCGATCCGGCTGTTCAGCCCATTCGTGCTGCGGCAACTGCCGCCAGTGAGCCGCGAGGGCCCCCACCCCGAGGGTCCCCACCCGGACTTCACCGGGAGCGATGAGGCACTGGCGTGGCTCGAGAGTGAGCGGCTGCACATGGTGGCCGCCGTCGTGCGGGCGGCCTACGAAGAGGAAAGCGTGATCCTCTGCCTGGCAACGCAGCTTGCCAGGCACCTGCACCCGTTTCTGTTCAGGCGCGGCCACCTGTCCAATGACATCAAGGTCAACCATGCCGCGCTAATAGCCGCCAGGCGGGCGCGCGACGTGGTCGCTGAAGCATGGGCCTGCACCGCTCTCGGTGCCGCCTGTAGCCTCCAGGGGCAGGATAGCCAGGCATTGACCTGGCTCCAACGCGCGCTCAAGATCGCCCGGGTCGCCGGTGACGCCTATTTGCTAGCGACCTGCTTAAGTAACACGGCCGACGTCTGGTGGCGGCTTGGCGAAGCCGACAGGTGTGAAGCGGCACTGCGGGAGGAGATGGCCCTGCGGGTAGGCACGGGTGACGCGTATGGTCAGGCGTTCTGCCAGCTCAATCTGGGCGAGCTGGACCGCAGGAACGGGCAGTACGAGCAGTCGCGTACTTCCTACGAAAAGGGCCTGGACAAATTGCGTGCTGTCGGCGACAGGTATGGCGAGGCGCTTGCCCTGCACGGCCTCGGCTGTCTTGATATGCGGGAGAGACAGCTCGTCAGCGCCACCCGCTCACTCAACGACGCTGCGGCCATACTCAGGGAGATCGCGAACAGGTCCGCGCTCGGCTACATGCTGGTTGACCTTGGTCATGTGTACCGGCGGCAGGGGCAGAGCGGGCAAGCGATGAGTTGCCTGTATGAAGGGCTGCGGCTTTGCCGGGAACTTGGCATGCGCCGCCGGGAGGCGGAGTACCTGCGGGAATTGAGCGTCGCCCTAGGCGAGCTCATTCCCCAGCAGGCCGACAGCTACCTGCAGCAATCACTGACGATACTCGGGGAACTACAGTAAGCGGCCAGAGCATGGGCGACGGCTCGCCGGAGCCGGGCTCATCAACTTGACAGTGCCGACGTCGGCGCAAGTCCAGCGAGCAATGGTCAGGTCAGTTCGGTGAGGATCCGGTTGCTCATCGCACCGCAGGCGATCAGTGACCGGCACCGTGCCCGCTGGACCTTGCCTGAGGTGGTGCGCGGGATCACGCCGAGGCGAGCGACAAGCACCGGCGCGACGCGGGTGCGCAGCGCGTTGACAACCGCGGTCTGGATGAGGCGAGCGAGTTCGCTGGCGGCCTCGATATCCCGGACCAGCCGCGGGTTGGCCTCCGCCACGAGCCCGAACCTGCCCGCCGCCGCCCCGGTCCTGAACGCCGCGCAGGCGCGTACTCGCTGACCGCAGGCATCGTGAGTGACCGACTCGACGTCCTCGGCGAAGACGTTCCGCCCGGCCAGGGACAAAACCTCATCCCGGCGGCCAAGCACGTAGAGCTCGTCATCATGGACGAAGCCGGCATCGCCCGTGTCAAACCACTCCCCTGCGGCGACGGGCTCGAAATCGTCCGCGGTGTGGTAGCCATCGAAGAGCCAGTGCCCGCGCAGCTGGATGGGACCGGGATCTGATCCGGCAAGAACCCGCATCTCGACGCCGGGCATCAGGCGTCCAACCGAGACATGTCCGCCAGGCCCGCGTAGCGGTCCCCGCCCGGCAGGCGCATTGCTCACTCCCACGGTTGCCTCGGCGAGGCCGTATCCGGGAGTAATCGCTTGCCACCGCATGCCCATTGGTTCTGCGGTGGCCTGGAAGTCAAGCAGCGTCTGCCAATTCAACCTCTCCCCACCGCTGATGGACATTCGCACTCGGGACAGGTCGAGGTGCTCGGCATACGGCACTGTGGCTGCGAGCCGGTAGGCGAAGTCGGGCGCGGCGGTCACGGTCCCCCGCTCGTGGTCGAGCATTGTCAGCCAGCTCGCCGGCCCGTTCGCGAACATCGATGGACTGGTGAGAACCTGATCCGCTCGTGCCGCCAGCCCCATTAAGAACATCGCGATAAAACCCATATCATGATAAAGGGGCAGCCAGGAGACGATTCGATCCGTTTCGCCATCAACCTCGAATGCGGCGATAAGCGTCGCCAGGTGGCCAGCCAGCGTGCTGCTGCTGATCGCGACACCCTTGGGCGCGCCGACGCTGCCGGAGGTGAACTGGATCAGGGCAGTGGCCGGCGCAGCCGTCTCTCGGTCGGCGACGCGACCCGGCTGCGGCTCGGCCAGGGCGACGGCGGGGATGCGGCGCATGCCCGGCCAGCCGGAGAACCCCGCGACCTGGTCCGCGACCTGGTGCGCGCCCTCGATCACGAACATGGCTCCCAGCTGGTCAAGCACTCGCCCGAACTTGCGGGCGTACCAGTCGGCAGCGCGGCGCGGGAAGGGAGGCAGCGACACCACGGTGGCTCCGCAGGCCCAGGTGGCAAGGGCCGCCAGAACCGAGGGCAGATCATTGGCCACGGTCATCGCGACAAGCGCGCCTGGGCCGACCCCCTGGCGCCGCAGCCGGTCAGCCGCGACCGCTGTCCGGCCCGCCAGCTCCCGATACGACACCTCGACCCTGCCGTCTTCGCCGGTGAACGCCACGCCGCGGCTGGTCACCGCGCATGGCCGGATGATCTCCTCCAGCGACGGGCGGTTCGCCCGGACCGGCGGGCCGCCGTACCGCGACCAGCTCAGCGTGTCGGCGACCGACACGTCGCGGCCTCTATCGCGCTCCCCGCGACCGCCGAGGCGGCGATCATGTCCGCCATGGCGTGCTCGTCCGCGACCAGCGCGCGGTCGACGATCTGCTGCACCCGCCTGTCCTCGCGGATCCGCTTGGCAAGCTCCTCGGTTATGTAGCGGACGTGCCAGTGCTCATCCTTGAGTATGCCGCGCAATGTCCGCTGGATTGCCGGGGTGACGCCGGCCGCATCCAGGTGGTCGGTGTACTGCTCGACACCGCGGCGCTCCGATACCCAGGTGAGCGCGAGGAACTCCGAGAGCGAGCGCGGGATGCCGAAATAGGCCCCAAGCCGCGCCTGGTAGGGCTGGTCCACCGATGCGATCTCACCGCCCATTTCCTTGATGGCCTTGGTCCACAGCCAGGCGTGCACGGCCTCGTCCCGCAGGTGCCGGCTCAGGTCGGCGCTGAGCTCGGCCGAGTCCGCGAGCCTGCCCATCCGCAAGATGGCGTCTGCGCCGTGAATCTCGGCCGCACGGTACTCATTGAGGATCCACAGCGGGTCCCTGTGGTCCATGGTGGTCGCTTCGCTGACACCCATCACTGGCTCGCCTTCAGCCGATCGGGGTAACTCACTAGGCCTCCGGCGATGTCACGCACGGTTAGCATTCCCTCAACCGAATCCATGTCGAGCTGTCGTCCGGTCTGCTTGTGGAGCGCCGCGAGAAGTTCAGCGGCGTCGAGGGAGTCAAAACCGAGATCATCGACCAGGTTCACTGTCGCTGATATTTGTGCCGGATTAATCTGCCGAATGCGGCAAATCAGGCTGGTCACCAGCACAACTGCTTCATCGTTTGTCACCCTGCCTCCGACGAATTCTCGTGCCGGGCGGTCGTCCGCGCGGCCGTATAGTGCTGGCGCTGCGCAGCCTTTGCCGCCGCTGAGCCTGGCATCTTCCTGGCTACCCAGCCTTCGATGTTGAGCTGCCGGGCGCGAGCGATGGCGAGCGCTCCGCTCGGCACGTCCCGGGTGACGAGGGAACCTGCGGCGGTGTAGGCGCCATCGCCAATGGAAAGTGGCGCGACCAGCATGTTGGCCGCGCCGATGGAGACATGGTCTCCTATCTCAATACGATGCTTAGCTTGCCCGTCGAAGATGGCCGTGCCTGATAGCCCGGCGATGTTGCAGCCTTTGCCGACCACAGCGCCAATCAGGCCGCCCAGGTGCGGGATCTGGCTGTCATCGCCGATAAGCGAGTCGGCCAGTTCGACGAATGATCCAGCCCTGGTCCGCGCGCCCAGTTGCGTACCAGAGCGAAGCCAGCTGAACGGTCCGATGTTGGCGCTTTCGCCGATGGTCACCCGCTCGCATACCGAGTACCTGATGACGCACTCGTCACCCGCCGTGGTGTCCCGCATGGTGGTGATCGGGCCAATGCTGGCGCCAGCGCCGATGACGGTGTCGCCGACCAGTTCGGTATGCGGCCGGATCCTGGACCCCTTGCCGATCCGCACGGTCGCGTCGATGCGCGTGGTCGCCGGGTCCTCGATAAGGACGCCACGGCGCTGCCAGCCAGCGGCGATTCTCTGGTAGAGCGCCGCTTCTGCCAGCTGCCGATCGATTGGATCGTCGCTGCGCAGCGACTCGACCGGCCCGGCGTCGGTCACCATGACCTGGGCGCCAACATTCCGCAGCCGGCTCCTGAGCGTGCGCGCGTCCGCGGGATCCAGCCGCGCCAGCCACTCGGGGCAATCGTCAGCATGGCCCGTGTAGGCCACAGCGGCGGTCCAGACTGCCCTCGGCGCGTCGGACCACCAGCGCGCCGCACCGCGCGAGCGGATCAGCACGGCCCGGAACGCTGTGTCGCCAGCCGGCGTCTGCTCCGCGCTCCCGGCCAGCGCCCTGAGGGCCCGCCGGATCCCGGTCGGCCGCAAGAGCGGGTTCAGGCACGACAGGACCACAGTGATGTCGGGCTGCCCTTCGCTGCCAACAGCCGTTCCCTGAGCTGTCCCCAGTGCCCGGCCCAGGGCGGGCCTGGCCTCGGCCCGCTCGCTGACTGCTCCGAAACCGCACCCCGCGAAACGAACCGCATCCGGCCGCACCGCCACCACGGTATCCAGCAGCCAGTCCACGGCGGAGCGCCCGCACAGCGGCGGGTTCCACGAACCATGCGCGGGCTGGCCGGCCCAAGCGGGCCGGCCGGGCTTGGCGGGCTGGCCGGGCTTGGCGGGCTGGCCGGACTTGGCGGGCTGGCCGGTGGCCAGGATGATCGTGAGCCGACCGCAGGGCAGCCCGGTCATGCCGACAGCTCCTGGGCAGGGAAACCGAACCAGGGAACCAGCCACAGCGGGTCCAGCTTCGCCTTGGTCAGGCGGAAGGCCTCGTAATACCGGGTGTCGGGCACCTCGTGCGTCTCGGCCTGGCGTGCCCACCAGGTAGCCCGATCGCGGATTGCCTGATCCGCCGCATACGGCTTGCCCCGCTCGGACACGTACTGGCCGATGGCCGCGAGCTTCTGGCTCATGAAGCCGGTGATGTCAACGTAGAAATTCGGGCAGAACAGGTTGTTCATCAGCGGGGGCTCTGTCTGCAGGATGAGCTTGACACCGGTGCTGCGGCCTGCCATCGTCAGCGCCGCCCGGCCGGCAGTTTCGTGATCCTGATGATCTTGCGCCCCGGTCATGTGCGTGATGACCACCGACGGATTCGTCCGGTTGAGGTGCTCGGCCACACAGGCATAGGTCTCCCGCCTCGGCTCGAGGCTGCCGTCGACGAAGCTTTCGATGATCAGATCGGCGTCAATGACGCCGGCGGACTCCTTGGCCTCGGCCGTGCGCCAGGCGGCATGCGGGGAGCAGCTGTTGGATCCGCTGGTCAGGGACACTATGTGCACACTGAAGCCGGCTTGCCGCAGGCCCGCCAGAGTGCCGAAGCAGCCGAGCTCGGCGTCATCGGGATGGGCGAACACAGCAAGCACCGACTTACTGATCACTGCATTGCTCTCCCTTCGCTGGCCAGGCCCCGCAACCGGTCACGCGTCATCCCACCGGAACAGCCGCACCGCGACGACTGCGATGACGAGCGCGAAGCCGAGCAGCAAGGCCAGTTGCGGGAGCACGGCCGCCGGCCCGTCGCCACGGGCGAGCACGCCCAGCATGGCGTCGTTGAGATGGCGCAGCGGGAGCACCTGCGAGATCGTCTGCAGCCACGGCGGCGCGATGTTGAGAGGTATGAACGAGCCGGACAGGAACGCCATCGGAATCACGATCAGGTTTGCCAGCGCGCTGGCGGCCTCGACCGACTTAGTGATCGCCCCCGCGACCAGGCCTATGGACAGGAACGCCAGGGTGCCGGCCAGCACAAGCGGGATCGCCATCCACCACGAGCCCGCGAGCTTCAGGTGCAAGAACAGCGCCGCGACCACGACGAACAGCACCGTCTGAGTCAGCGCGATGCCGAGGCTGACCAGGATCCGCGCGCCGATCACGGCCGGCACGCCGACCGGGCTGAGGGTCAGCCGGCGCATGAGCTTGCGCTGTCGCCAGACGATCAGTGTGGAGGCCGCGGCGAACGTGGCTCCGGTCGCGATCGCCCAGCCCAAGAGCCCCGGCGTCAGGTACTGGATCTCCTTGAGAGACTTGTCCTCGACCTGGCTGGCCTTGATCGACAACCGGGGTGCCTGGCCGGCCGCCGCAAGGTTGGAGGCGTCCACCAGCGACTGCATCACGCTCTGTACCGCCCCGGCTGACGCCTGGTTCGCGGCCGAGTAGTACACGAACACGTCGGTGCCATGCTGGACCACCGCCGCCGCCTCGCCACCGTTGCGGACGTCGGCCAGCGCTGCGCCCAGGTCATGTGACCGGCTGATCGCGAGGACCCGGTCTACCGCGGCCCGCTGATGTGCCGGTTGGGCGTCGTACACCGCGACCTGGCCGACCAGGACCACGTTCGACCGCGCGATTTTGTTGCCGCCGAGCAGCCCGCCCAGCAGAAACAGGAAGATCAGCGGGAACAGGATCGTGAAGAACAGCGCCGCGCGGTCGCGCAGGTACCCTCGCACGAGCGCGTGGGACAGGGTCACCAAGCCGGTCATGAGCGGTACTCCCGTCCGGTCAGCGCGAGGAACGCGTCCTCCAGGGTGGCCCCGCGCAGGGTGAGGTCACGCAGCGCCTTCTGGTCGGCCAGCTCGGCCAGCACCGGCCCGGGGTCCGTGCTGGCGATGACCAGCGAGCCATTGTTCTCCTGCACCACGGCCTCGGGGAAGCGCTTGCGCAGGATGTCGGGATCGAGCTGACCGGCCTGGACGGTGATCCGCGCCACGGCGTCCACCTTGCGGATCAGCTTCTGCGGCGAGTCGCACTCGAGGATGCGACCGTGGTCGATGATCGCCACGCGGTCGCAGAGGATCTCGGCCTCTTCCATGTAATGGGTGGTCAGCACCACGGTCCGCCCGGCGGCGTTGATGTCGCGCAGCAGATCCCAGAGGTTGCGCCTGGACTGCGGATCGAGCCCGGCGGTCGGCTCGTCGAGGAACAGCACCTCCGGGTCGTGGACCAAGGCGCATGCGATGGACAGCCGTTGCGCCTCGCCGCCTGACAGCTGCTCGACGCGGGTGCGGCCCTTGTCCGTCAGCCCGAACGTCTCAAGCATCTCGTCGCCCCGGCGGACCGGCACGCCGTAGAGCTTGGCGAAGGTGCGGATCTGCTCGGTGGCAGTAAGTTTCTCGAAGAAGGCAGAGGTCTGCAGCTGCACCCCGATCCGCGGCGCCAGCGCGGGGTTCCGCGGCCAGGACGGCAGGCCGAGCACACTGGCCTTGCCCTCGTCCGGCTTGCGCAGCCCCTCGATGATCTCCAGGGTCGTCGTCTTCCCCGCGCCGTTGGGTCCGAGCAGTCCGAAGAACTCGCCCTCGCCGACGTCGAAAGAGACTCCGTCCACGGCGACCGTCTCGCCGTACCGTTTGCGGATCGCACGGACTGCGATGGCCGTCGGCAGGCTCGTCATCTAGCGATCCTCCTCGATCATCGCGTCGACCCCGGCAGCGAAGCGTTCGGCCTGGATCGCCAGGTTGGCCCGGATGTGAGCCGACTCGTGCCGGCGGGGATGCTCGAAGTGGAGGCAGGCCAGCCGACGCGGCGCCACCTTCCAGGCGCGGACGATCCCGACCCGGCCCTCCAGCTTGGCGATCAAGTCATCGTCCTCGCAGCCCCAGCCGACGTACCTGGCGCAGTACCCGCCGACGGCGTCGAAGATCTCGCGCCGAAGCAGGATCCCGCCCCAGTGGAACGGACTGGCGCGCCAGGGTGTCCCGTCCTCCTTGCGCCAGCCGACCCCAGGCGGCGGCTTGACCTCCATCATTTCGGGAGTCCGCCAGGTGAACCGCTCGCTGCCCACTGGAACGAGCCGGCCCTGCGCATCGACGGACACGTGGCAGGCCCGGCCCGGGCCTGGCCGCTCGAAAGGTGGCCAGGAGGCCACGTCATCGGGGTTAACTAGCCGGTACATCCACGGCTGGACGACCGCTCGATTCTCAAGGAGTTCTAGCGCCCGCCCGGTGAAGTCACCGCCGAGCGGGGCCACGTCGGCATCGCCCAGGTACAGTAACGGTGCGCGAGATGCCGAGACCGCGAGATTGCGCAGCGGCCCAGGGGAGATCGAGCCGCGGTCGGCGGGCACGATGCGGATCCGGCCATCGAGGGCTCCGTCCCCGAGGGGCGGAACCGTCGTTCCTGCGGCGACCGCGACCACCACCTCGCAGGGCACATCCTGCTGGAGCCAGGCGCGGCAGACCGCCGGGAGTGCCTCCTTCGCGCAGTGGTCGCCGAACAGGGGCAGCACCACAGACACCTGCGACACCGACATGAGCCCGATGGTAGGCGCGGATCGGCGGGAGCGGAATGAGCGGCGGGCGGCGATGCCGCCACCACAGCATCACCACAACAAAAGCGCAGCATCAGCTGGCTACATTGCGATCCTAGGAGTCGTCCGTCAGGACTTGCACTGACACTGCTAGGGGGTGCCAGTGGCCGGAAGGTTCGGGATCGTACCCGCGGCTGGTGTCGGGGCGCGCCTGTCGCCGTACCGTGCGCCCAAGGAGCTCATCCAGATCGGGTACCGGTCTGTCGACGGGCGGCTGGTGCCGAAGGCGGTGATCGAGCACGTCCTGACGACCATGCGAGCCGGCGGGGTCGATCGCGCGTTCGTGATCCTGTCACCGGCCAAGTGGGACGTGTTCCGCTATCTCGGACCCGGCGAGCACCTCAGGATGCACCTGGCCTACCTGTGCCAGGAGGCGGCGCTCGGCATGCCCCACGCGCTCGACCTCGCGACCCCGTTCCTGGCCGACCGGACGGTGTGCATGGGGATGCCGGACACCGTCGTCGCCCCTGATGACTGCTTCGCCCGGCTGTTCGACTTCCATGACGTCACCCGGGCCGATCTCAGCCTGGGCGTGTTCCCCGCGACAGAGCCGCGGGCGCTCGCGCCGGTCGTGATCGAGCCTGGGTCGCATCGCGTCCTAGCCGTCGTGGACAAGCCGGAGGACCCGCCGATCGCCAACACCTGGGGGATCGCGGTCTGGTCACCGGTGTTCACCGAGCTGCTCCACGGGTTTGTGACCACCGCGCTCCGCGAGCCTGGACGCGAGCTGCTGCTGAGCGATGTGTTCGTGGCTGCGGTGACCGCCGGCCTGCGCGTCCACGCACTAGCCTTCGAGTCCGGCGAGTATCACGACATTGGCAACCCGGCAAGCGTGGTACGCGCCCGTGCGCGACTGGAGACCGTCGGCGCCGTCGCGGCCGGGCGCCAACCATGACTAGCACGGCCATGGCCAACCTGCTGCTCGTCCCGTTCCCCCCGCCGGGACACGCAGAACCGATGGCCGCCCTTGCCGCCCAGCTGCGCGAGGACGGCAACGCGGTCGCCGTCTTCGCCGAGTCCGACACGACCCGGTGGGGCCTGCGCCGGCCCTTGCCGCCGGAGATGTATGTCTCAGCCGACGGCGCGGCGCTGTACCGGCACCAGTTCTTCGGTGACGTCGCGGACATGACCCGCGACATCGTCGATCTGGCCAGCGAATGCGGGGTCGAGCTGATCGTGACGGACGTGCTGATGCCGGGCGGCGGGCTCGCGGCGGAGCTTGCCGGGCTGCCGTGGGTGTCGCTGTCCTGTGCCCCGGTCCCTGAGCTCGACTCGTACCGCCTCTTCATGCCGGACTCGGCCGTGCCGAGCTTTGCGCCGCAGAGCACGCGCGAGTCTTTGGGATTGCCGGCCGGCGACGACCGCAACCTGCTCGGGCGCACGTCAGGCCGGCTGCACCTGATTCCCACCACACCGCGGTTCGCCGGCTTCCCCGAGCTACCTGCGCATGTCGCCCTGGTGGGCCCGTTCGCAGCCGTCCCGCCGGAGCGGCCGGGCCAGGCGCCGTCCGCCCGGCCCACGATCACGGTCACCTCAAGTAGCAACTCGATGGCCCAGCTGACCTTAGTCCAGGAGCGGTACCTGAGCGCCGCGGTGGAGGCGCTGGCGGGCTTGGAGGTGACCGGCCTGGTCACGCACGACGCTACCGGCCGGCCTGCGGCCAACGTGCGCTTCCTCGGGCGGACCCCCCACGAGGCGCTGTTCGATCGGAGCGCCGCAGTGGTCACCCACGGCGGCTGGGGCACGGTCTCACGAGCGCTGATGCGCGGGCTGCCGCTCGTCCTTGTGCCGTTCTACGGCGACCAGCCGTACATCGCGGCGCGCTGCACAGACCTCGGCGTCGGCATCGCGCTGCCAGCGGAGACCGTGACCGCCGCCGAGCTGCGCGACGCCATCCGCGCGGTCATCTGGGAACCCAGGTACCGCGAGGCGGCCTGGGAGCTGGCCGCCGAGCTGCTGGCGGCGGCACCTCTGGCCGCGGCCAGCTCGATGATCACGTCGTCTGCGCTTGCGAAGGGTGACCACCATGGCCGCTAACCCTGCCCGCCCGGCCCGCCCGGCCCGCCCGGCCCGGCTGCTGTTGCTCGTCGCCCCCGGTGAACAGCCCATGTTCACCCGGATGAACCTGCCGCCGTTCGGGACTGGTGTGGTCGCCGCCAGCCTGCGCGCCGCGGGGTACGACGTCGACCTGCACGACCTCAACTCCGACCTGACGCGGATGTGGCAGGCCGGCGAGTTCACCAAGGCCGACCTCCGCCCGTTCTACGACGAGCGCGCGGTGATCGGGTACGTCGGCGGCGCGCACAACGACTTCCTTGACACGTTCGCCGGCCGACTGCTGGACGGCAAGGACATCACCGCGGCTGACGTGGTCGGCATCTCGGCCGGCGGCGACTTCTCGTTCCTTGAGATGCAGTCCGCGGTCGTCGTCGGCGCGCACATCCGGCGCCATTACGGCAAGCCGATCGTACTTGGCGGGAACAACCTGGACTACCTGATGCAGTTCAAGGACGCGTTCCACAGCTGGTGGCAGGCCTGCATCACGCACTTCGACGCGGCGGTCACCGGGCCGGGCGAGGACGTCTTGGTGGAGCTGGCCGACGCGCTTGGCGGCCGCCGCCCGCTGCTGCCCATGGTCCGCCCTGGCGTCGCCAGGCTGACCGGCGCATCGGTCGTCCGGGCCCCGGATGCCGTGCACCGGATCCTGGCGCCTGACTTCGACGGACTCCGGCTGGACGACTATCACAACTTCGTGCGACACCGGCCGCAGGCCAGCCCTCGCAAGCAGAGCACCGACGAACTGTGGAACCGGATGCAGCTCTACCAGTTCCCTGCCTACCTGAGCTGGCTGGCGAATGAGACGAATGCCGCACAGGCGGGCAACGGGGTGACCGGCAAGCTGGTGATGCCGTACGTATTCAACTACAACTGCCCGTACTCGTGCGCGTTCTGCACCGAGAGCCTGGAGCGTACGAAACTCGTGCACGCCACGGCGGACGACGTCATCGCCGACATGGCCGGGCTCGCGGAGAAGTATCAGACCCCGTACTTCTACCTGTTCAACAACTACTTCAACCTGCGCAACGGCTTCGTGGAGGAGTTCGCCAGCAGGGTGGTCCTGCACGGGGTGGACCTGCACTGGTCGGACTGCGCCCGGTTCAACAGCCTCACCTACGAGCGCCTGGCACTGCTCGCGGCCTCAGGCTGCCGGAAGCTGACCTTCGGCCTGGAGACCGCGAGCACCACGATGCTCAAGATCATCGACAAGCGGGTCAAGCTCACCGAGGCAGAGCGGGTGCTGCGCTGGTGCAAGGAACTCGGGATCTGGGCCGATCTCGAGATCATCACGGGACTGCCGCACGAGGACAAGGACAACTTCGCAGAGACCACCGACTTCCTGGAGCGCAACGCCGCGTACATCAATTACTTCAACGTGAACCGGTATTTCGTGGCGCCCAAGTCACTGATGGGTGCCAGGCCAGAAGCGTACGGCATGCGGTTGCGCAAGTTCCCTGACGCGTACCAGCGGCTGCTGGACGCCAACTACCGGTGGCTGGCCGAGGACCTGGAGTTCACTTACAAGCCGCAGAACTTCCGTGTCTACGAGTTCGACGAGATCGGCGGCCGCAGCGCCGAGCAACTCGCCGCCGACATCGTCCCGAAGATCGCCAGGCTCAACGCCATCCAGAGCACCGATTTCAGCGAAGCGTGGCATGTCCTGAGCCTGCGGCGGGACCGTCCTGGCCGGGTGCCGGCCCGCTTCAGCAACGAGACCATAGCGCTGGCCTAGCGCCCGCCCGAAGGAGCACCGTGACTACAGCAGAAAGCACACCGCCCCCCGGTGACGCTCCGGGCCAGGCCCCTGCGAGCCAGGTCAAGGAGGTCCTGGAGCGGGCGATCACCGATCCGGATTTCGCCAGGAGGCTGATCGATGACCCGGACGCCGCGCTCGCCGGATATGTGCTTAGCGAGGTGCAGCTCCTGCTGCTGCGCAGCCTCGACGAGGACGATCTGGCGAAGCTGACCCCGGAGAACCTGGATGAGTTCTTCGCGGTGGACTCCGCCGTATATACACCCGAGGACGCGGCGATGGTCCAGCAGGGCTACGAGATGTACGACGAGGAAGACCTCGAAGACGAGGGGGCCGTTCGCGATGAAGGCACTTAGCATCCACCTGACCGACGTGTGCAACAGCAAGTGCACGTTCTGCATCGTCGACGCCCCGTACATGAAGCAGGACACGATCATGCGGCGTCGTGTCTCCCGGTTCCTCGCCGAGCACGCGGGCCAGGGCTATGAGGCCGTGAGCCTGCACGGCGGTGAGGCCACGATCCGCCGGGACTTCCTGGAGATCCTGGACGAGATCCGGGAGCGTGGTTACCCGACGGTGCACCTCATGACCAACGGCCGCAAGTTCGCTCGCATGAACTTCGCCCGTGCCGTGGTGGACAAGGGAGTCAGCGAGTTCATCGTGTCGATGCACGGTGCCACCGCCGGGACGCAGGACGGCATCAGCCTCGCGCCTGGATCGTTCGACCAGGCGGTCCAGGGCATCAGGAACGTCAAGGAGCTTGGCGCTACCGTCCGCACGAACTCGGTGGTCTGCAAGGACAATTACACGGAGCTGCCGGACATCATCGACCTCTGCCTGGACCTCGGCGCCGACGAGGTGACTATCTCGGCACTGCACACCTCGGGCACGGCGCGGCGCAACTTCTGGGGGGTCACCCCGCGTTACGACGAGATCCGGCCGTACGTGCTCCAGGCGTGCGAGCGCGCGATCCGCCGTGGCGCCCGGCCGATCCTTGAGGGCTTCCCGTACTGCACGGTGCCCGGGTACGAGCGGTACCTGGCCGACTGGCGGCAGTACAAGGTCAAGGTGCTCTACCGCAGCTTCGTGATGGACGACTACGGGGACCACATGGACGACTTCACCCGGGTCAAGGACGAGCGGTGCGGCGGCTGCGTGTTCGACAAGGTCTGCGGCGGGGTCTACAAGGAGTACGCCGAGCTGATCGGCTGGGACGAGTTTCACCCGGTTCCGGTGGCCTAGGCCATGCTCCCGATCAGCGACGCCGACGAGGATCTGTTCGCCACCGCGGTCGCGGCCGTCCGGATCGGGCGCGTCGGCGCGATCATCGAACGCCTGCGCACCCGTTACGACGAGGAATGGGACGACCCGCTGGCTGGGCTCCCCTACGCCATGGCGATGCTCGCCGTGCTGCTGTCCGGCCGTGCGGACCTCCTCAAGGAGATGAACTACACCGACATCGTCGAAACCCTCGGCGACGTCCTCCATCACCAGCCCGACCACTGGCTCAGCCGGTACCTGCGCATCCATGCCCGCGTGCTGCTCCCGGATGGCGAGTACGCCCTCTATATCGCTGCGGAGCGGTCCAAGGCGGTCGCTGACGCGGAGGAGCTGATCGAGCGGCAGAGCCGTACTGCCTGGCAGCCATGGTTCGCGTCCACGTACCTCGTGGCGGCACGGCTGGCGTGGCAATCGGAGCGCAAGGACCGGGACCGAGTGGCCGCGCTGGTGACGGCAGCAGCGGCCAGGCCATGCGCACCGATCCGGTTCCCGTCGCTGGGCAGCGTCATGTGCGGTGCGTTCCTGTGGTATCGCGCCCAGCCCGAACTGCCGGAGCGGGACACGGTCCGCGCCATGATGGAAGCCCTTTTCCCCGGCCAGCCGGCGGTACGGCGCCAACGAGCGAGCCGGATCACATGAGCGAGCCGGAGAGGCGCGGTGGCGCACCGCAGACCGTCCTGTTCATCGTGACCAGCTTCTGGGCCTACGGGGAGCTGGCGATCGCCACCGAGTTCGCCGGGCGCATGGCCGGCACCGGGTTCCGGCCGCTGTTCCTCGTCCCGCCCACGCACCGGAAGCAGGTCGCCGCGGCCGGCCTGGACCACCAGGTCATGATCCCTGGCGCCGGGAAGATCAACCGGATTCAGCTGCAAGATATCCAGCATGTGCACCGGCCCGCGCTGGTCGTGCTGGCCGACTTCATGAACTTCGACTTCTGCGATCGCCACTACGGGCTGCGCCGCCGCGACCTGTCAGTGTTCGACTGCCCGATCGGGACGTTCGACGACTTCTCGTGGGGGCGCGCGGGCGCGTGGCTGGATACGTACGGGTTCAAGGCGAAGTTCGAGGGAGACATCACGCTCGACGGGCTGTCGTTCCGGCTGCGGCCGTGCCCGCTCAACAAGCCGCTCGACGAGGTCGCCGGTGCGGACGTTCACCCGTACCCGCTGCTGCGGAACGTCGCGGACGTCGCCATCACCGACCGGGCCGCGGTGCGGCGCGAGCTCGGCCTGACGAAGAACCGGCCGGTCGTGCTGGTGACCGGCGCTGCCTGGCAGCGGATGCACGCCGCCTACCCGGAGGTCACCGCGTTCGTTAACGCCTGTCGCACCATGCTGGAGCGGCTGCTTGGCAAACTGCTCCAGCATGCGGACGTGCTGGCAGTCGGACCGCAGCTGGTGTTCAAGGACCGGACCCCCGCAGGCTTCCACCCGGTCGGCCCGGTGCAGCCAGAGCGGTTCCGCCGCCTGATCCAGGCCGTCGACCTGCACATCTCCGACAACATCGTCTCGGTCAGCCTGCACCGGCTGGCGCTGCGCGGCATCCCGTCTGTGGTCCTGATGAACTCCCTGCGAAAGGAGTCCGGCCGGCCGCGGTGGGAGCTGCCGGCCGCGCCTGCGCTGACCGACTTCGCCCAGCGCGTGGTGGACGGCGTTGACTACCTGTACCCCTGCCGGATGTTCCCGGTCGGCTGGTACCACTTCCTGTACTCACTCCTGTCCGGCAACCCGTTCAGCGACCTGGTCGTCCAGGTCGAGACATTCGACGAGGAGACGGCCATGGCCGCCATCGTGCCGATGCTCGGTGACGGGCCGGAGCGAAGCCGGCTCGCACTGGCCCGTGAGAGGTACCTCGAGGCGCTGGGCAAGCTGCCCGAGGTGGACTCCATCCTGCATAAGGTGGCCGCGCTGTGAGACTGCTGCTCCTCGCCCCTAGCCGGCTGTCCCGCGGGGACGCCATCGTGGCGGCCGACCTGGCCCGCGCGCTGCCGCGGGCCCGGTTCCACGTTGGGTTCGTCGCCGCCCCAGAGGCGCTGACCCAACTGCACGACCTCGGGATGCCGACGCTGCCGCTGACCGGCGCCACGCCCGCCGACAACCTCGCCATAGTCGACCGGATCGTCCGTGGCTTCAGGCCGGACTGCCTGGTCGCCGCGGACGCGTTCGCGCTGCATCAGTCGCGCGGCTGGTCGGGCCTGACGGTTGAGGTGCTGCGGGAGCGGTACAGCCTCCCCGTCGCGAGCTTCGACCGCCTCGGCTGGCAGGCTGCCGGTTACACGGCCGACTTCTACGGCGGCGACCTGGTGCGCTTCCCGAGGCTGCTGGACCACTGCGATGTACTGATCCGTACCAGCCCGCCACACCCGGCCGAACCCGGTCCGCCTGGCGTCGCCGTGGCCGCGCTGCACCTCGGCGGCTTGCGTGACGGCGACAGTCGGGCGCCGGGCGCCGCCGACCAGGGCGTCCGCTGTGTGACCGACGACCGGCCGAAGGTCTTCCTGGTCAACTCGCCATGGGAGTACCGCAACCCGGCGCGCTCGCTCCCCGTGGCGCAACTCGCCGACGCGCTGCCGAAGGTGATCCACAGCCACCTCGCAGCGCTCGGCCTCCCGCTGCGGGTGGTGCACGTCGGCCCGCGCCAGTGGCGCTTCCCGCTGGCCGACCAGATCGATTACAAGCACTTCAGCCGGCTGCCTTACCCGATGTTCCACGAGCGGCTGGCTTCGGCGGACCTGTTCCTGACAACCAACGTGCTGTCGGTGACCCTGGCCCAGGCGGTTCTTGCCGGGATCCCGGCCATGGTCCTGCACAGCCACAGGAAAACCGGCCCGCGCGACATCCCCGGCTGGGTCGCCGCCGCCGCCCCGCTGCTGCGCGCCGCGTACCCGTTCCGCGTGGCGCCGCTGGGCTGGCACGACCTGCTTGAGCCGCTGCTGGCGGGCAACCCGTACCAGGACTGCTTCGCCACCGCGGAGATCTTCGATCGGCCGGCCGTGCTGCGAGGGCTTGCCGAGTTGCTTGACGACGGGCCGGCCCGGTCGGAACTGCGGCAACGCCAGCAGGACTACCACGAGCGGCTGGCCGGAATGCCTCCGGCCGGCGAGGCGCTCCAAGCCGCGGTGACCCGATGACCACGTCCATACCCCTGCTGCACGAGGCCGTCAGCGCGCTTGCCGACCGGCGGCTGACCGGGCGGCGCTGGATAGACCGGGCGGCCAAGCGGCAGTTCCAGGCGAGCATGCGCAACGACTTCCTCACCCCCCGCGGCACCCCCTACAAGTGGCAGGAGATGACCGCGGGCATCGAGCGGACGGTTATCAGCGGCGGGTGGCCGACCGTGGTCCCTGTCCGGTACCGGTGGCAGCGGGTGGACGCCCGCACCGGTACTCCGACCGCCGCAGGGGAGCGGCGGGAGTGGACGTTCGCCCGCGGCCAGAGCTTCACTTCCATGCTGTTGCATACCGAGCTTGGCGGCCAGGCGCCGATGGTCACGGAGCCCGCAGGCACCCCCCCGACCAGCCTGGAGATCGGGTACCCGGGGCTGCCTAAGTCGCCCGCGGTCGACTTGCTGCTGATGCTGAGCTGGGACGTCGTCACCTTCGAGATGATGTGCACCCACCTGACCACCACGCCGCAACTGCGTGCAGTCGGCGGCTGCGCGGAGCTGGAGCGGATGTCGGGAACCTGGGCGGAGCTCCAGTTCTCCGACCCGGGCGCGGTCGCGGTGTTCCGTAACGCGCGGGTGACCGCCCGGCATCTCGGCTACGGACGCTTCGCCGGCCGACCCTCCGCCGTCTACTCGTCGTACTGCCTGGATTGCGTGCTCGACGTACGGTCCGGGCCGGTGACCCAGCGGGGCCGCTCGTCGTGCTGGGTCACGCTGCAGGCCGACGTCGAGACGGCAGACCTGCTGTCCGCAGACATGACCGAGATGATCGTAGCCACTCTGACCGGCCCTGACGGGCGGCGAGTCCCGGTCTGCAAGCGGCGGATCGTGCGGATGTGGGTAGCCGCCGACGCCCCGGGGACCCTGGCTTCGAGCGCGGGCCTGGCGGCGGACGAGGTCGCCTTGCCGGTCGCCGACCCGGTCGCGCGGGCGATCGGCGAGGCCGACGCGGCCGACCTGGCCGATGCGATCCGGTTCGCCGGGCGGGTGGCTGACTACCTGGCGTGGCAGGCCTCGTCTTTGGAGCACCTCCCGCAGGGGATGTCCGAACTCGCCCTGATGGGCTTCCGCAGCGTCGTCGGAACGGACATAGGCGGCACGTACCGGCAGGTCAGGTCGCTGCAGGCGGACTTGCGGGCGGTGGCAAGCCGCGAGCAGGGGGCGGACGCCCGCCTTCGGGAGGCGCTGCCTGAGCACCGCAGGCGCCTCGAAGGGCTGCTCGCATTCGGGCAACTCGCGGCCGACGGGGCGAACCGGGGCCTGGTTCCCGACGAAGCCGACCGCAAGGCAACGCGCGCCCGCCTGAACGCCATAGGCGCCGACCTCACCAAGCTGCTGGCGCTGCTCGACCGGCTGGAACGGCCCGCACGGCCCGATCCCTGCGCGCCCACCGCCGGCAGCGTCATGTCGCCGCCGCAGCCGCCGTCCGCCAGCGTCGTCCATCACGCGACCGACCAGGATTCCGAGGGGTAGCCATGAAGGCCCTGAGCGTGCACCTAACCGACATCTGCAACAGCAAGTGCTCCTTCTGCATCGTCGACTCCCCGTACGTCAAGGAGGACTCGATCTCCCGCAAGCGGGTCTCCCGGTTCCTGCGGGAGAACGCGGACAAGGGTTTCGAGGCGGTCAACATCCACGGCGGCGAGGCCACTATCCGCCGGGACTTCCTGGAGATCCTGGACGAGATCCGCGAGCTCGGCTACCCCACGGTGTACCTGCAGACGAACGGCCGCAAGCTGGCCCACGTGAAATACGCCCGCACCGTCGTCGACAAGGGCGTCAGCCTGTTCATCGTGTCGATGCACGGCGCGAAGGGCCTGACGCAGGACCGCATCAGCAAGTCGCTCGGCTCGTTTGAGCAGGCGGTCAAGGGCATCAGGAACGTCAAGGAGCTGGGCGCGAAGATCCGGACCAACTCGGTGGTGTGCAAGGACAATTTCACCGAGCTGCCGGACATCGCTGACCTGTGCATGGACCTTGGCGCCGATCACGTCAACATCTCGGCCCTGCACACCGCGGGAACCGCCCTGCGCAACTTCTGGGAGGTCACCCCGCGCTACGACGAGATCCAGCCATACGTGCTTGAGGCCGTCGACCGGGCGGTCCGCCGGGACCGGCTGATCACCTTGGAGGGCTTCCCGTACTGCACCATCCCTGGGTACGAGCGGTACATGATCGACTGGTCGGAGAACCAGTTCAAGATGCTGTACCGGACCTTCGTGTTCGAAGACTACGAGAACTACATGGACGCGAACGCCCGGGTGAAGGACGCGCGGTGCGGCGGGTGCGCGCGCAACGACCGGTGCGGCGGTGTCTACAAGGAGTACGCCGAGCTGATCGGCTGGGACGAGTTCCAGCCGGTCACTCCGGTCACTCCGGTCGCCACGGTGTGACTCGTGCGCCTGATCACCCCGGCCGATGACGAGCTGTACGGACTGGCCAGCGCGGCGGGCAAGCTGGAGTGGGCCGCCAAGCTGCTGACCACGCTCGAGGACGAACGCCTGGCCGACCCGACCGACTCAGAAGCGGCCGGCCGGTACGCGCTGGCGCTGATGGCCGTGCTGCCCAGCGTCGGCGTCGAGTTCGCAGCGCACGCGCGCTTCACAGCCACGATCGAGGCGCTCGGGGACGTCCTGTCACTCGACCCGGACAACTGGCTTGCCCGCTACGGCCGAGCCCGGCTGCGGACGCTGATCCCGAACAGTTACAGCGCCTACTCGGTCCAGGTCTCCGGCGAACTCGCGGCCGCCAGCGACGACCTGGACTACCTGCTCGACCTGCAGGCCGGACACGCCGGCCGGCCGTACTTCGTCAGCACCCACGCGCTGGCGGCGGTGGTCGACCGGCTGGCCGGCGAGCCGGCCCCGGCCGGCCGGCCCTCCCTGCTCGACGCGCTGGCCGCCTGCCCGCGGGTCCCGGCCCGACTGCCGGCCCTTGGGGCGGTCCTGTGCGAACCGTTGGTCACGCTGCACGCTGGATCGGCCGACCAGGAACGGCACGCGATCGGCGAGGTGATGTCGGCGCTCTACGGCGACCAGGCGGTCGTGGCGGCCGTGCGCCTGCAGCCGGTGCGGCGGTGACGGCGGTGGGCATGCGACGGTTGCTGTTCCTCGGGTTGGGCCACCTGTCCAACGGGGACATCAGCATCGCGGCTGATTTCGCCCGGCAGTTGGAGCCGAAGCGGTTCGAGGTCGGGTTCGTCACGGCCGCCGCGACCGCGTCGTACGTCCGGGGAACCGGTCTGACCGCGTACCCGCTGGAGAGCCGGGACCCGCAGCGCAACCTGGAGGCCTTCGACCGGCTGGTCGCCGACTTCCGTCCCGACCTGCTCGTGGCGGCCGACGCCTTCACGCTGGACTACTCCGCCGCCTGGTCGGGCCTGAGCATATTCCTGCTGCGCCGGCGCTATGACATCGCGCTCGCCAGCTTCGACCAGTACGACTACCCGGCCGCCGACTATGTGGTCGATTTCTACGGCGGCCACCGGACCCGGTTCCCGCGGCTGCTGGAGGCGTGCGACCTGCAGATCCGCAACAGCCCGTTGAACCGCCCTGTGCCCGGTCGGCCGGGCGTGATCGTGACGCGGATGGCGGGCGGCGGCTCGTCGCCCCTGCCGGTCACCCGGCGGCGGGTGGACCCGCCGACGGTCTTCCTCACGAACTCGCGCTGGGAATACGTCAACGTGGTGCGCTCGCCGGCCATAACGCAGCTCATGCGCGCGATACCCCGGATCGTCCACAGCCACCTGGCTGCCCTGGACCGCCCGCTGCGGGTGATCCACGTCGGGCCGGCTCGATGGGAGTTCCCGGTCGCGTCGCAGATCGACTACCGATACGCGCCCCGGCTGGCTCCGCACGCGTTCCACGCGCAGTTGGCCGCCGCCGACCTCTTCGTCACCTGCAATGCCGTGTCGGTGACGCTGACCCAGGCGGTGCTCGCCGGGGTTCCCGCCCTGCTGCTCGACAACCACAAGATGCTCGACGTGGCTCTGCTGGCCAGGAACGGCTCGGCGCCGACCTGGCTGACCAAGGCGGCGCCCCACCTGACCATCGCGTACCCGTTCAGGGTCTTCCCATGGGGATGGCACGCCTTCCTCGCGCCGGTGCTCTCCGACAACCCGTACGTGGACTGCTTCCTGTCCGCCGGCGTGTTCGAGCGCCGGCGCGTCCTGCGGGCCATGACCCAGCTGCTGGACGACGCGACCGTGCGGACCCGGCTGGCGGAGCGGCAGGCCGCTCTGCTCCACCGCCTCGACAAGCTCCCGCCGGCGGGCGATGCGCTCGACGCCGCCAAACTCGCCGTCGGTCACGAAGGGAAACGTCATGACAGAGTCGGCTGAGCTGCCTTCGATGCCGTTCGCGCAGCCGCATCCGCTGCGGCCGGCGCCGGTGCAGCGGGCTCTGGCCGAACGCGGTCCGATCCACCGGGTGCGGACCAGGGTGGGCGACGAGGCGTGGCTGGTGACCGGGTACGACCAGATCCGGTCGCTGTACAGCGGCGACTTGCTTGGCCGATCGCACCCGAGGCCGGATCGCGCGGCCCGGTTGACCGCCTCGGCGCTGTTCGGCGGCCGGCCGCGGGAGAACTACGCCACCGAGGATGCCGACCGGGCCGGGTTCAGGGAGGTACTGCGCACCATCATCTCGCCGGGGCGGCTGCGCGAACTGCGCCCTTGGGTGGACACGCTGGTCAAGACGCTCCTCGACGAGCTGGCCGCCGCCCCAAGGCCGGCCGACCTGATCGACATGGTGGCGGTGCCGTTGCCGACCCTGGTGATCTGCAAGCTTCTCGGCGTGCCCGAGGAGGATCTAGCCCGACACCGGGTACTCGCCGACGCGATCGCCTCTGCCGGGGACGAACAGCGCTCGAATACGGGTCTTTCCGAGCTGACCGACTACCTGCGCGAGCTCGTCGCCGCGGGGCACGCCGAAGCGGACGGGTTGCTCAGCCAGCTGCACGCGGCCCCGTACTGGATCCCCGCCGACGGCGTCGCCCAGATCGGCGCGTCGCTCATGTTCACCGGCCATCACACCACGGTCGTGGCCATCGGCTACGGCGCGTTGCTGCTGCTCGCGAACCCCGACCAGCACCGGGCAGTGCTGGACGATCCGGCAAGGCTGCCTGATGTGATCGAAGAGTGCCTGCGGATTGGCAACGTCGGCGTCAATACCGGCGGTGGCAACGGCATTCCCACCTACGCCCGAGCGGACATCGACATGGCCGGCGTGCGGATTCGAGCCGGGGACCTGGTCCTGCTGGACATCGGCGCGGGCAACCACGACGAGCGGGTCTTCGACGACGCCTACCGGTTCGACATCGGCCGGCCGGCCAACCCGCACCTCACCTTCGGCCACGGCCGGCATTACTGCCCAGGAGCGCCCCTGTCCCGGCTTGAAATGCAGGCGCTGTTCGCCCAGCTGCTACCCCGTTTCCCGACGATGCGCCTGGCCACTCGCCTCGAGGACGTGCGCTCCCACGACGACCAAATCACCGGCGGCCTGGTCGCCCTGCCAGTCACCTGGTGACCGGGCCACGGTCTCGGATGCAGGAGAGCGCCGCGGCCCGGGTGAGCGGCGGCGTGCCGGCCGGCGTCGGCCGGACCGCGCTCGGCGTGGCAATGATCCGCGCAATGGAGAGCCGCCGCAGCGACCGGCTGTTCCGCGACCCCTACGCCGCCGCGTTCATCGCCGCTGCCCCGGCTGTCTTCGACCGTGCGGAGCGCGGCGCGGTGGCCTGCCTGTCTGGCCTGTCCTCGGCCGGGGCGGCGTTCTGGTCGCACGCCGTCATCCGGACCCGGTTCTTCGATGACCACCTGCTCGATGCCACCGGACGGGGCATCCGACAGGTCGTCCTGCTCGCGGCCGGCCTGGACACCAGGGCCTACCGGCTGGACTGGCCCGCTGGTGTGCGCCTATTCGAGCTGGACCTAGCCGATGTGCTCGAGTACAAGCGGCGAGTTCTTGGCGAGCAGGCGGCCGAGCCGCGATGCGACTACCGGCCGGTCCCTGCCGACCTGCGTGAGGATTGGGCCACGCCGCTGACCAGGGCTGGCCTGCGGTCGGACCAGCCGACCGCCTGGCTGCTCGAAGGCTTGTTGATCTACCTGTCGGCCGACGAGGTCATACACCTCCTCGGCACGCTCGGCGAGCTGTCCCCCGCGGGCAGCCAGATGGCATTCGAGTTCGACGAGATCGACGCCGACACCTTGCGGCGGCAGGCTTGCCGTCTTCCGGCCATGGCCGACTTCGCGGCGCTCTGGAAGGGCGGCCTGCCCGACGTACCCGGCTGGCTGGCGGCCCACGGGTGGCTGCTTGAGATACACGATCGAGCAGACGTCACCATCGGCTACGGGCGCGCCCGCGCCGGGTCGCAGGGCGGGTTCGTCACAGCCACCCGCTGAGCGAGGACATATTGTCGGGCGATGGCTACCGTGCTGCTGGTGGAGGACGATCCGGGTGCCAGGCAGGGCCTGGAGCTGGCTCTACGGCGTCTCGGCTATGGCGTCCATCCCGCCGCGTCCGGTGAGGCGGCGCTTCTGGGGATCCGCGACGCGGCGGTGGACGTCGTCGTTCTCGATGTGATGCTGCCGGGCTGGACGGCTTCGAGGTCTGCCGGCGGCTGCGCCGCGACAGCGACGTCCCGGTCATCATGCTGACTGCGCGCGGCGATGACTTTGACGTCGTGGGTGGCCTGGAGGCCGGAGCCGACGACTACGTGGTGAAACCGGTGGAGCCACGGGTGCTCGATGCGCGGATCCGTGCGGTGCTGCGCCGGATGGCGCGGGCCGGAGCTCCCGCAGAAACGCACGGTGAGCTGGTGATCGACCGTCATGCGCTGATCGTGCGAAGGGCTGGCAGCGAGGTCTCGCTGACCCCCACCGAGCTCCGGCTGCTGCTGGTCCTGTCCAGTTCGCCGCGGCAGGT
>WNFX01000403.1_pt1 | contig 46757 bp, 44 predicted proteins | sample 5400111 | NCBI WGS metagenome assembly WNFX01 (sample SAMN13153363, study PRJNA577476) | soil metagenome | isolation source: 40 cm soil or saprolite under grassland replicate 1 | place: USA:California | collected 2016-06-15
CCGAGAGTATTCCCCACCTGAGGGCAGATTATCCGCGTGTTACTGAGCCGTCCGCCGAGGTCTTGCACCTCTCGACTCGCATGTCTTAAGCGAACTCCCATAGCGGTGCCCGCCGGCAGGATCAACCGGAGTTGATCTCACGCGACGGATATGTACGCCATCTCAAAGGAATCTTGGCGAGGTAGCTCGAACATACCTCTGCCTTGATCGCGAGCGTCGGGTTCGAGAGGGCACGCGCCCCCGAGGACGCGGGGTTCTCAAACCTCCACAGTGTCGGCCGCGTCAGAAGGGGGCCCGTCACAAATCGGGGCCTTCGCCGAAAGCGGCCACCACGGACTCGGGCGACGGTGACTCGAAAGTCTCGTCGCCTTTGCCGAGTCTTCCAACAGATACCGGAGCGGGCTATATGAGTCTTTCGACCCGCTTTCGCATGGAGTCCGCGGGCCTAGCAGTACTGATACCAGCGAGGATCGGACATCCCGCCGACGAGGACGCCGCCCTCGCTCCGCACCGCCACGACGGGCAGCGCGCGTTGCGTCGGCCCGTGGACGTGCGTGGCCCCGAGATACACAACCTCGTTCTTCGGATTCACGTCCGTCGTCAGGAGGAACGGATCGTACTGGGATCCGTGACAGATGCAGAGGATCGGGTCTTCGCCGTATACGGCGTACGTCGGAGAAGGGACCCGATAGTCCCGGTACGCGACCGGGATGACATGCCAGCCCGGATAGCAGCACAGATGCGTGCACCGATCGAACAGGGTGACGAGGCGGATGCGCGCATCCGGATCATCGTACGCGAATGCGTACCCTTCGGGCGGGGTGACGTCCTCCGGGAGGCGGAACTCCGGGGCGTCGTACTTCAGACGGATCACGAGGACCGGATAGCCCGTGCCGGGGATCCAACGACCGTCGAGGAAGAGGCCGCGCCACACGCCCGTGGCCCCTTGCCATTCCTCGAAGTCCGTGACGCGAATCGGACGGCCTTGGCGGCTGTTCCACCATGCGGCCGTGGGCCATTTCGTGTAGTAAATCTGCTCCCGGAGCTCACCGGGAAATTTCAGGGGCGGAGGAAGAAGCTGGCCCGAGACCGTCGCGCCGATCGACGTGACCGATCCGACAAGCCCCGCCGCGATCGCGAACTTCGTCCATTCGCGCCTTGTCCAGCGACGCTCTTCTGGCTGTTCCTCGTCCCATGACGTGGCGATCCCTCCGGATTCGTCCCGAAGCCGGCGCGACATCGGCCGGCCGAAGACGACTCCCTCTTCCGGGTCTTGAACCTGCGGTATGTATCACTTGCGCGGACGCGCTTCGGCTCAGCAGTACGCGTACCAGGCGGGATTCGCCATCCCGCCGTACAGCTCGTCCGAGACCGCCCGGATCGGGATGACGGGCATGGCGTACGTCGCGGGGGGATGCACCACCTGCGCGCCGACGAACACGACGTTGTTAAGCGGATTCACGTCGCGGACGAGGAGGAGCGGATCGTATTGCGCGTCGTGGCACACACAATACACGGGGTCCTGGCCGTAGACGTCGTACGTCGGTGGCGACACGGTGTAGGTCCGCCCGGGAGGCGGATCTGAGATCACATGCCATCCCGGGTAGCAACAGAGGTGCGTGCAGCGGTCGAACAGCGCCACGAGCCGGATGTCGCGCAAGGGATCGTCGTAGAACAGACCGAACCCGGCGGGGAGGCCGTACGGGTTGGGATCGGGGGCCCGGAAATACGTGTCGTCGCGGATGACTCGGATCACGAGGGCCGGGAAGCCGGTCCCGGGGACGTACGCGCCGTCCCGGAACAGCCCCCTCCAGACGGCGCCCGCCCCTTGCCATAGGGAAAAGTCCGTCACGCGAACCGCCGTCCCCGCCCGCGAGTTCCACCATTGGTCGGTCGGGAATCGGGTGTACATGAGCCGATCCTCGATGGTCCCTCTGAACGGATACGGAGCGAAGAGGGCGGGGAGGAGCGTCTGGGCGACGTTGAGTGCCACCCACGTCTCCGCGACCTGGGCCGCGCTTGCAGCTCCCAGCACAAGGCCGCTCTCGATCCACTCGCGACGCGACAACCCCTTTTTTGACGATGGCGTCGACAGTCAGATCCCTCCGGAAGCGACGCAAAGAGCCCGCGAAACGCGGACGTCCCCGCACCTTCTTGAACCTGTGGTACGGACTGTCACGGCGGCGGACCGTTCAGGGAGTCGGCGATTCGACCACCGCGTAGCCGCTCTCGCCTACCAGAACGCGTACAAGACCTGGTTGCCGGCGAGACCGGACGACGCCGGTGCCTGGGACCTCGGAAGGCCACGAACCGACGCCGGGCGACGCGGCCCTCCCCGAAGAGCTTCTCCGACCGCTGTAGCGGCGACCGATAACGGCCGCGCCTCCAGGACGATCACGGCTTCTTCGGGAGTGTCGGGGCCTCGGAAGGCAGTGTCTCAAGGAGATCGAGCACGTCCGCGACGGCCTCGACGCTGAATCGAGCCGAGGATGCCCCGAAGCCCACTCGGATCGACCAGGCACTCGCGGGGAGCGCGGAAAACAGCGCTTCGTCCGTCGAGTCGTCACCGACCGCGAGGATGAAGTCCCACGGCTCCCGCGCAAGACGGGTCGCGAAGAACGTGCCCTTGTTCACCCCTCCTCGGCGAATCTCGACGACCCGATTCCCGGAAAAGACCTGCAAATCAAGGCTCGCAGTCAACGACGTCAAGACGTCGACGAGCTCCCTCGCAGCGGCCATCCCGGTCTCGATGTCGACCGAACGGTAGTGCCATGCAAGCGAGAAGTCCTTCTCCTCGACGGCGGAGCCGGGCAACCGCTCGACGAAACGATCGATGAACGGCCTCACCCGATCCTTCCACTCCGGATCCGCGGAGAGCATCGCTTCCCACTTGCGGTCCCTGCGGTCGCGAACCCAGGCGCCGTGCTCTCCGATCAGGGTAATCGGAATCTCGCCGAACCACTTTTCCAAATCCTGGCGGGACCGGCCGCTCACCAGGGCGACATAATTGGCGGCGTCGGACCCGAGGCCCTCGAGGAGCCGACGAATCCGCGCGTCCGGGGAGACCGCGCCGCGGTCGACGGAGAACGGGACGAGGGTGCCGTCGTAGTCGAGGAGGAGGAGACGCCGCCTGGCCCTATGGAAGGCCCGACGAATCTGGTCCCGATGTCCTCCGGAGAGCCGTTTGACCGCGAGGTCCTGAGAGAGGCGGACGACGTCGTCGAGCCGCTCGAGGAACTTCGTCGCCCAGGTCCGCGCGTCGTAGCGGCGGAGCCGGTCTTGCATCGCCCGGATCCGGGCGGCCTGCTCCTCCGCGGGCATCGTGAGCGCTCGGCCGATCGCATCCACGACCTCGTCCACATCGTTCGGGTTCACGACGAGCGCCTCGAGCAGTTCCCGCGAGGCTCCGGCCATCTCGCTGAGGATCAGGACGCCGCTCGGCTCTTGTCTCGATGCGACGTACTCCTTCGCGACCAGGTTCATCCCGTCTCGCAACGGAGTGATGAACCCGACGTCGCTCGCGCGGTACAGGGCCAGCAACTCTTCGAATTCGAGCTGGCGGTACAGATACCGGATCGGCGTCCAGGCGAGCGTCCCGTAGCGGCTGTTGATCCGGCCGACCCGCTCATCGATCTCTCGCTTGAGGCGGGCGTACTCGGCCACGCGCTCCCGCGACGGGACCACGGCGAGGACGTACGCCACCTTGCGGCGCCACTCCGGATGCGACTCGAGGAACCGGCCGAACGCCTCGATCTGCTCCCGGATGCCCTTCGTGTAGTCGAGCCGGGAAACGGAGAACAGGAGCTTCGACGACCCGAGGGCCCGGCGAAGCCGCGCGATCGAACTCGCCGCCGCGGGCCCGACCGGCGTGGACGCGAACGCCTCGACGTCGATCCCCAGCGGGAACACGTCGGCCTGGACGACGCGATGCTCCGTCGCAATCGTCCCGATGCGACTCTCGTATCCGAGGCCGCGCCGCACGCTCCCGACGAACGCGCGCATGTAATCGTACGTGTGGAAACCGATCAGATCCGCGCCCAGCATGCCTCGCAGGAGTTCGCGGTGCCAAGGGAGGAGCCGGAAGACGTCGTACGGCGGGAACGGGATGTGCAGGAAAAAGCCGATCTGCGCGTCCGGTGCGCGTTCGCGGATCATCTTCGGCACGAGCAACAGTTGATAGTCGTGAATCCAGACGACGTCCTTCGGGCGGAGCGCCCGCGCGACCTCGTCGGCGAAACGCTCGTTCACCTCGCGGTACGAGGCCCATTCCGACGCGGAGTAGCGTGCGTACGTCGAGAAGGAGTGGAAGAGGGGCCACAATGTACCGTTCGAGAACCCGGCATAGAAGGATCGGGCGAGGGGCCGAGGGAGGAACACGGGATGGCAACCAAAGTCCTTCTTGAGCCGCGACGCAATCCGGCGCGACTCGGAAGGCGCGACGTCGCCGGGCCAGCCGAACCAGCGGGCGCCGTGCTCCCGATAGAAGGAAGCGAGGCCTGCCGCGACCCCGCCGGGATTCATGCGGATGTCGAGCCGGGATCCGATCCGCTTCAGTGTAACGGGGAGCCGGTTCGATACGAGGATCAAGGTCATGGTCGTCCGAAACGAACGCGGGTCCTCGAGGATGGAACTGAGGCGTCGGTTCGATGCCTCATTTCGCGGTCTCGGGAGGACGCGCATTCGTTCCGAAGACGCCAAGCGTAATAATCTTGTCCTCGATAACGATCCAACGACGAGCGACATCCTCTGACTCGCTCCCCTTTTTCCGGAAGAGGATTCGGTTCGTGCGACCCGCGGCGGCCGAGTCCCGAAAGCGTTTATAGCCCGCTTCCCAATGGGCGCGCGCCTGCGGGGATCGCCTAGCCTGGTAGGGCGCGGGGTTGCTAACCCCGTGCGCTCTGCGCTCGGGGGTTCAAATCCCCCTCCCCGCGCTCGACGCGCATCCGATGAATCCGCTGACGGCGGAACAACTTCGCGAGGCCCAGCGCTCGCCGATCGACGAGTTCGGTGTGAGCCACCACGACATCCTGTACAGCGAGGCGGAGAACAAGCTGTATTGCGTGCTCGACGCGCCGGACATGGAAGCAATCGAGAAGCACCACGCGAAGATCGGGGTCCGTTGCGACTGGATTCACGAGGTCGAATCCACCCGGGATTGAGCGCGTCGGGGGGAGGCGGGGCGTTCGCGGGGGTCCGGCGGAGCCTCGGCCCGGAGAGCCGCAGGCGTCCTCGCTCCGCGGGCAATAATCCGGTCCCTGAGAACCACGGGGAACGATTAAAGAAGGGACTTGTGGGATGGCGAAACGACGTCCATGGCCCGGGAACCCTTCAAGGTCAAAGTCGTCCTCCTCGGGGACGGTGGCGTCGGGAAGACATCGCTCGTCCGCCGGTTCGTCGTCGACCAGTATTCGGACGACTACATCACAACCGTCGGCACGAAGATCTCGAGCGATCAAAGGCGCGCAAGGCGTCCTGCTCGTATACGACGCCACGAACGATGAAAGTCGTCGGGCGCTTGAGGACTACTGGATCCCCGCGGTGTGGCGCCTCACGGGCCGCGTGCCGATGGTCCTCGCGGGGAACAAGTCGGACCTCGTCGCGGACCGCGTCTGGGCCGAGGAATACCTCTACTTCCTCGCGCAGAAGTACTCCTGTCCCGGCATCCTGACGAGCGCAAAGACGGGCGACAAGGTCGAGTCGGCCTTCAAGGCGCTCGGGGACCAGATCCTCGGTGCGGCCCATCACGTCGCGAAGCGCGTGGACCTCGTGACGCCGCCGCAAGAGCCGGTCGACCGGCTGATCCGCGTGACGGACAAGATCATGACGGACTTCTGCTACCGGATGGGCGGCGTCGAGACGGGCATGCCGATCGTGAAGCGCCAGCTGGGCCTGGCGGGCCTCGACGTACGCGCGCCGACCGTCGAGGCGATCCGCGCCCTCATCAATCGCCTAGCGACGGTCGAGCAGGATTTCAAGGCACCCGAGGAGATCGAGGCGAACCGAGACCGTCGGCTGGGATGGCTCGACGGGCCGGACCTGTAGGTCCGCGGGCGGACGTCACGCCTTCAACGGGAAGTTCTTCTCGCCCGCGAGGATCGCCGTCGTTAGCCAGTTCTCCCGCGGTGGGAAGGGGCACACGTAGTCCTCGCTGTACGCGCAGTAAGGATTGTAGGCAACGTTGAAGTCGATCACGTACTCGTCCGTCGGGCGCTCTTCGATGTCGAGGTACCGAGCCGCCCCGTACGTCTCTTTCCCGGAGGTCGTATCACGGAACGGGACGAAGAGGCCCTCGTCCGCGTGAGGGTGGCCCGGCTGCGGTACGGACTTGTAGGCGGCGAGCCGCTGCGGCGTGCCGGCGACCTCGAACTCGAACACCCCGTACCGAATCATGTCGCGCGGGACGCCCTTCGAGGTCGCGAGGACTATCCGCGGCGGGTTCGGATCCTTCACAAGCTTCGCGTGGACACGATATTTCGTATCCGGCGCGAAGTACGCGAGCCCCTGAAAAGCCTGGCGGAGTCCGTGGGGGATCGGAGACTCATGGTCCTCCTTGAAGAAATAGTCCTTCTCTCGGCGCATCGTCTCAACGCTTTTCGCGTAGTCGGCCGGGGATTGCTTGAGTGTCATGGGGCGCACGACGCCCTTCGTCGGCCATAAGCCTGTTGTGACCTACATCGAGTACAGACGTTCCTTCGCTTTCGCGAGGAGATCCTTTTCCGTCTGGCCCAGATGCGCCGCGGGAACGTTCCCCTCGATGAGTTCGACGATCCGCGTGGCCGCGGCAATTTTCTGTACCTGTACCGCCTGCTTCACGAGGTCTGCTCCGATGCGCGCCTTCAGCTTGGACAAGCCGGCGTCCTCGGGGGCGATCGTGAGCATCTCCTCGATGAGCTTCAGAGATTCGTCAAAACGGCTCGTCTTCGCGAAAGACTTCACCGCGCGTTCGAGCATCGCGAAGCGATGGACGGTCCCGGGGTCCAGGGGCACTACGACGCGATGGGGCCGAGTCGTTTTATCTTTGCCGACACGAATTCGAGCGACCCCGGTCCTTCAAGCTGCTGGCGCCTCGGGTCGGCCGGAGGCGGCAATAGGGGCTCCGTCCTTAGTACCGGGGCATCTCGGGCTCGACCTTGTCGGCCCACTCGTCGATCCCGCCGACGAGGTTCTTCACCTTGCGGAACCCGAGCTCCCGAAGGAAATTCGTGATGCGCCCGGACCGAGCGCCCGTCTTGCAGTACACGACGATCTCGTCGGCGGTGCTGAGCTCGTTCACACGCGCGGGCACCTGCGCGACGGGCATGAGGATCGCCCGGTCCAACCTCGCGATCTCCCATTCCATCGGTTCCCGCACATCGAGGAGGACGACCTCACGTCCTTCGTCGATCCTCTCTTTCAGCTCCTCGACAGAGATTTGGAACTCCTCGCCGAGCTGCTCCGATGGGCCGCGAAGCCCGCAGAACTCCTCGTAATCGATGAGTTCCTTGATCGTCGGGTCGGTGCCGCACACCGGGCAGGCCGGGTTCTTCCGGAGGCGCAGTTCGCGGAACTTCATGCGGAGCGCATCGAACACGAGCAGGCGGCCGATCAGCGTGTCGCCTTTCCCCAACAGGAGTTTGATCGCCTCGATCGCCTGGATCGAACCGATGATCCCCGGCAGGACGCCGAGGACGCCGCCTTCCGCACACGAGGGCACGAGGCCCGGGGGCGGCGGTTCCGCGTAGAGGCAGCGGTAGCACGGGCCCTTCTCCGCGTGGAAGACGCTCGCCTGGCCTTCGAACCGGAAGATCGAGCCGTAGACGTTCGGCTTCTTCAGGAGGACGGCCGCGTCGTTCACGAGGTACCGCGTCGGGAAGTTGTCAGTCCCGTCGATGACCACGTCGTAGTCCTTCAGGATGTCCATCGCGTTGTCTGAGGTCAGCCGCGTCTCGTAGGTCTGCACGTCAACGTTCGGATTGATCTGCGAGATGCGTTCCTTCGCGACCTCGAGCTTCTTACGGCCGACGTCCTTCGTACCATACAGGACCTGCCGCTGCAAGTTCGTCTCGTCAATCACGTCGAAATCGACGACCCCCAGGCGGCCGACGCCCGCGGCGCCGAGGTACTGCGTGAGCGGCACGCCGAGACCGCCCGCTCCGATGACCAACGCGGACGACTGCTTGAGCTTCAGTTGGCCCGCCATGCCGACCTCCGGGAGGATGAGGTGGCGCGAGTATCGCTTGATCTCGGAGGGCGAAAGAGCATCCTTGCGCCTCGCGGCGAGACGGTCCATCAGCGAGGACGATCCACCCGCGATGCTCGGCACGATGGAGATTGTGTCCCCGTCCTTCAGTGTGGTCCGGGCGTTCCGGAGATAGCGGATGTCCTCCTCGTTCACGTAGACGTTCACGAAGTTCCGGAGGCGACCGTCATCGGTGTAGAGATGGTGGCGGAGCTGGTCGAATCGATCGACCAGGTTCCCGATCGCCTCGTGCACGCTCTCCGCCTCCACATCCACAGCGTCCTTGCCGCCGGCGTACTGCCGCAAGGCCGTGGGGATGACAATCTTCACGCTCGTCATGTTCGCAGTCCCAACCATTCGGGTGGTCTACTTAAGGTTCGCCCCGGCTCGAATTCGAATCCGAGTAGCGCGACCGACGCCGGCTCGGGGACCGAGAGTGGCATGGAGGGAAGGCGGCCCCGTTAACCTTAAACAAGGTTAACTTCCGCCGTCCGGCCGAGATGGCCTCGTGGCCTTCCGCCCCGAATGGAGGATGGCCTCGGACACGAACCGTTTCGTCGCGTCGTCGAAGACCCAGGCGGTCATCTCCTTCGGCTCCCGATCGACGATACGCAGGATGACGTAGGAATACCAACTCGCGGCCCGGAGTCGATCGAACTCCGAGGGGACGGCCGGGTGGTTCGGATGGCTGTGGTAGATCCCGATCAACTCGTGGCCGTGCGCCCGCGCCTCGTCGTCCGCGCGGAGGAGTTCGAGCGGGTCGACGACGTAGCGGTGCTCTCGATCCTCCGATGCGGCGTTCTTCGCGCGAAGGGACTCGACGGTGCGGCGAGGCTCGCCCGAATGGCCGAGGAGGAAACCGCAACACTCTTCCGGAAACGCGTCACGCGCGTGGTCCTCGATTGCCCGGACGACGGCCTTCGGGATCCCGATCGTCACGGAGCCTTCTCCCAGTACCGTTCTCCGAGGTACATCGAGCCGCCGTCCGGGAAGATGGCCACGATGAGCCCCTCGCGAATTCGCTCGGCGAGCCGAATCGCGGCATCAAGCGCGGCGCCGCTCGAGGTGCCGACGAGGACGCCTTCCTCCCGCGCGAGGCGGCGGACCGCCGCCTGCGCGTCCTCCGTCGCGACGGACATGGTCTCGTCGACGAGGGTCGGATCCCAGATCCCGGGGACCCGCGAACCCTCGAGGCGCTTCACCCCTTCGATCCCGTGGAACGGGCCGTCCGGCTGGACGGCCACCAAGCCGACGTGGCGACCCCCCCTCCTCAGAAACCGCCCGGCGCCCACGAACGTCCCCGTCGTCCCGAGGCACGCGACGAGGTGCGTGATCCGTCCGTGCGTCTGATCCCAGATTTCAGGTCCCGTCGATTCGAAGTGCGCGCGCCAGTTCGCCTCGTTGTTGTACTGGTCGAGATACCAGTACGTATCGGGGTGAGCGGCGGCGAGCCGTTTTGCGGCGTCTTGGGCCCCGTCCGTCCCCTCGGGGGCGGGCGTGAAGACGAGTTCGGCGCCGTACGCCTCGAGGATCCGTCGTCGTCCGGGGCTGACGTTCGCCGGTACACACAGCGTCGCCCGGTATCCTTCCGCCGCGGCGAGCATCGCGATGGCGATTCCCGTGTTGCCCGAGGTCGCGTCGAGGAGCACGTGATCCCGCGTCAGCCCGGCCCTCTCCGCGGAACGCAGCATGCCCAGGGCGGCGCGGTCCTTCACGCTCCCGCCCGGGTTGAGCCACTCCGCCTTGGCGAAGAGCCGGACGCCCGGGGCCACGTGCGCCGCAATCCTTTCAAGCGGGAGAAGCGGGGTGCGCCCGATCCGGTCCGCGAGGCGCGTGGCGTTCCGCGTCGTCGCGTCCGCTCGCATGGGTCGGCGGCCTCACGTCGCGACGTCCGCCTGCTTGCCGAGGGCGAGCTTCAGGACGTGCAGGGAGAGCAGGGCGCACTTGAGACGGACCGCGCTCAGCGGGATCCCGAGCTTCTTCAGGACCGCCTCGCGATCGACCGCTTCCGCCTCCGCGACGGGGACGCCCTTGAGCATCGTCGTCAGCATCGAGGCGCTCGCCTGACTGATCGCGCACCCTTGGCCCTCGAAGCGCACGTCGGCGACACGCGATGCGTCCACCTTGAGATGCAGTACGACTTCGTCGCCGCACAGCGGGTTCGAGTCGTGCGCGTTGTACGTCGCATCGGGCAGGGGCCCCTTGTTCCTCGGATGCTTGTAGTGGTCGAGGATCTGCTCTTGGTACAGGTCGTACGCCGCGGACATCAGGAGAAGACCTCTTGGACCCGCTTGATCCCGGCGACGAGCGCGTCGACGTCCTCGAGGTCGTTGTAGACGTAGAACGACGCCCGCGCCGTGGCCGGAAGGCCGAACCGCTCCATGAGCGGCTGGGCGCAGTGGTGGCCCGAGCGGACGCAGATCCCCTCGACGTCGAGGATCGAGGCGATGTCGTGCGGGTGCGCGTTATCGATCGTGAAGGACACGACGCCCGCACGCTTCGTGACGTCCTTCGGACCGAACGTCTGCACGCCCTTGAGCCGGCCCAGCCTCTCGAGCGCGTATTCCGTGATCTCCATCTCGTGCGCCCGGACCGCCTCCATCCCGATGTTCGACAGATAGTCGACCGCCACGCCGAGGCCGATCGCGCCTGCGATATTCGGGGTGCCGCCCTCGAACTTGTACGGAACGTCGTTCCACTTCGCCGATCCGAGGTGGACTTCGCGGATCATCTCGCCGCCGCCGAGCAGCGGCTCCGTCGCCTCGAGGAGCTTCGGCTTCCCGTACAGGACGCCGATCCCCGTCGGCCCGAGCATCTTGTGACCGCTGAACGCGAGGAAGTCCGCATCGAGATCTTGCACGTCGATCGGCATATGCGGGGCGGCTTGGGCCGCGTCGACGACGCAGATCGCGCCGACCTCGTGCGCCCGCTTCACGATCTCCTTGACCGGGTTGATCGTCCCGAGGACGTTCGAGCACATCGTGACCGTCACGATTTTCGTGCGCTCCGACAGGAGGTCGTCGTACTGCTCCATCCTGAGCGTGCCGTCGTCGTGCACATCGACGTACTTGAGCACGGCCCCCTTGTGATCTTTCACGAAATGCCAGGGCACGTGGTTCGAGTGATGCTCCATGACCGAGCCGACGATCTCGTCGCCCTTTGTGATCTTCCCTTTCAGGCCGTAGCCGTACGCGATGACGTTGATCGACTCCGTCGTCGACTTCGTGAACACGACCTCGTTCGGCGACTTCGCGCCGATGAACGCGGCGACTTTCTCCCGAGCGCCCTCGTACTCTCTCGTGGACTCCTCGCCGAGCTCGTAGATCGCGCGGTGCACGTTCGCGTTGTACCGCGCATAGTAGTCCGACGTCGCCTCGATGACCTGGTGGGGCTTCTGCGAGGTGGCGGCGCTGTCCAGGTACACGAGCCGCTTGTCCCGGATCGTCCGCTGCAGGATCGGGAAGTCCGCCTTGATCGCGGGGACGTTCAGCAGGACCTTGGCGGGTTTCACCATGTCGTTCCACCTTCCGATGCCAGGCTCCCTACTTGAGTCTTCTCGTCAGCCAACGCCGCCCCCGAGCTCCAGCTCCAGGAGCCGGTCGACCTCGACCGCGTACTCGACTGGGATGCGACTTGTCGCGACCCCGGCGATGCCGAGGACGATCATGTGCAGCGCCTCCTCGCTCGTGACGCCGCGGGACGTCATGTAGAACAGCATGTCGTCGCTCACCTTCCGCACGGCGCCCTCCTGCGCGACCTCGGCGTCCGCCTCGTCGATCTCGATCGATGGCGCGGTCTCGGTGCGCGATTCGGCATCGAGCATCAGGGACGACCATTCGACGGACGATGTGACGCCCGTCGCCCCGGGCGCCACACGCACCCCGGACCGGAGGCTTGCGCGGCCGCCTCCGCGGACGATGCCGTGATTCACGATCCGGGACCGGGTCCGCGGCGCCCGATGGACCATCTCGGCGCCGATGTCCTCGTGCTGGCCCGGGCCCGCGAAGGCGACGCCGACGAACTCCGCCGAGGCGCCGGCTCCCCGCAGATCCGCCCGGGGCACCTTCCACGTCCGGCGGGAGCCGAGGTTGATGTCGACCCACGCGATCGACGCGTCCTCATGGACGATCGCCCGTTTCGTGACGAGGTTGTCGACCCCCTTCGAGAAGTTCTGCAAGGCGATGTACCGTACGCGGGAGCCGGGCATCGCGAGCACTTCGATCGCGGAGACGTGTATCTCGTCGGGCGTGTAGACGGGCGCGGTGCACCCCTCGATATACGTCACGTCGGCGCCGCGGTCCGCGACGATGACGTTCCGCTCGAACGGCTCGACGCCGACGTAATCGTCGCGAATCTCCGCTTGGAGCGGCACCTCGACGCGGACGCCGGGGGGCACGTACAGGAACGATCCCCCGGTCCACAACGCGGAGTTCAGGGCGGCGAGCGGATGGTCGTCCGCCGCCACGACGGACGCGAAATGCGCCTTCACGAGGTCGGGGAGGTGCGCGAGCGCCGCCGGCATCCCGAGGAACCGTACGCCCTGGGATTCGAGGTCCTTCCGCACTCCGCGGTACGCCTCCTCGGACGCGGCGAGGGCGCCGAGGCCTGCGATCAGGGAAGGTTCCCGCGCCTCGGCCGGAACCGGAGGCGGCGAAGCGTCCGCGCCGACCATGCCGTCGAAGTCCACGTCCCGCAGGAACGAGGCCCACGCGGGCATGCCTTCAGACCGCAGCGACTCGAGTCCCTGCAGCCGCAGGCGGAGCATCCAATCGGGCTCGTTGCGGCGTTTCGACAGGCCAGCGACCGCGTCCGCGCTCGGGCCCGCGTCGATCGCGTGGCGTACCATGTCGCGAGAGGCGGTGCGGGAGACGTCGGCGCGGGTCATCCTCACTCCAAGGAGACCGTGTCCGTCTTCGCCTCGAGCGCCGCCTCGAGGGTGTGCCATGGCAGGCTGGCGCACTTCACCCGGACGGGGAACTCGCAGACGCCGGACAAGACCGCCAGCTTGCCGAGCGAGGCGTCCACGGGGTCGCCCGGACGGGCCGTCACCATCTTGTGGAACCGCTCGAACAACGCGTGCGCTTCCGCCTTCGACTTCCCCTTGACCGCGTCGGTCATCAGCGACGCCGAGGCTTTCGAGATCGCGCAGCCCTGGCCGACGAACGCGACGTCCGCGATCTTGCTGTCGTCGACCCGCAGGTAGACGGTCACCCGGTCCCCGCACAGCGGGTTGTGGCCGACCGCCTTCGCGCTCGCCTCCGGGAGCTCGCGGAAGTTCCGAGGCTTCTTGCTGTGGTCGAGGATCGTCTCCTGGTACAACTCACGGAGGTCGGGCATCAGCGAGCCCCCTTACCGGGACCGGACGCTCGACGAATAATTGTGTCGGGCCTCATGAGGTCACCCCGAGGCCGGCCCCCTTCGGCAGGCGCGAAAGGATGAGCTGGTCGAGCTTGATGCGGATCGGTGCGACCCTCACTTGGTTCACGACGTCCGCGACGAAGGCGTACGTCAGGATGTTCCGGGCGGCCTCCTCGTCGACGCCGCGCGACCGCAGGTAGAAGACCGCGTTGTCGTCCAGCTGGCCGATCGTCGACGCGTGGTTGCACTTCACGTCGTCCGCGAGGATCTCGAGGCCCGGCGTGCTGTCGACGAACGCCTCCTTTGAGAGGAGGAGGTTCTTGTTCGTCTGCCGCGCGACCGTCTTCTGTGCATCCTTCCGGACGTAGATGTTTCCGTTGAAGACGCCGCGCGACTTGCCGTCGAGGATCCCGCGGTACAGCTCGACGCTCGTGCACGATCGGGCCACGTGGTCGATCCGCGTGTAGTTGTCGTGTTGCTGCGTCTCCCGCGGCATGAAGATCCCGTTGAGCGCGAGGCTGCCGCCTTCCCCGCCGAATTTCGTGTACACGGAGTTCCTCGACAGAGAGCCGCCGAACGACATGGAATGCGCCGTCACGGACGAATCCCGGTCTTGGTCGACCGTCATCGTCGCGAAGTGAAACGCGCGTTCAGACTCCCGCTGCACCTTGTAGTGTTCGAGGGTCGCGCCCGGTCCGACGACGACCTCCGTGATGCCGTTCGCGAACGTGACGTCGGGGGCCCAGCCTGCGTACGTCTCGATGACGGTCGCCTGGCTGTTCGGGCCGAGCCGAATCAGGTTCCGGGGGTAGGAGACGATCGGCAAGTCGGATGAGGCCGACAAGAAGAGGAGATGGATCGGTTCATCGATGACGGTGTTCTTAGGAATCTCGACGAACGCGCCGTCCTGGAAGAACGCCGTGTTCAACGCGACGAACGGGTCGGCCTCGAAGCTCGCGTAGCGACCGAGGTGCTTCTCGAGGATGCTCGGCTCCGAGCGGAGAATCTCCGCCACCGGCACGACCCGAACGCCCTCTGGCAAGGACCGGAGGTACGAGAGGCGGGGCGAATAACGGCCGTTCACGAACACGACGCGGCTCGTCTTCAGCACGCCGAAGGTGAAGGGGTCGAGCTTCTCGGCGACGACGCCGTCCGGACGTGCCAGGATCGCCGGCTTGAACGGAACCCGGAGGAGCGGCGCGAGGTTCGTGTATTTCCATTCCTCGTGCTTCTGCGTCGGGAAGCCAAGGGACTCGAAACGCCCGATCGCCGTCTTGCGCAGCGTGCGGAGCCACTTCGGCCCGCCGAGTTCCTTCTCGGACGACGCGAACTCCCCGACATACGTCTGCTTGGCGTCGACGGCGACGGCCACGTCCGCCACCGGCCTCACGGACGCGCGGGCGCTGGTCTCGGGGCCTCCTCGACAATCCAGCCGTAACCGTGCTTCTCGAGGTTGCGGGCGAGATCCGCGTCGCCGCTCTTCACGATCTTCCCGTCGACGAGGACGTGGACGACGTCCGGGACGACGTAGTCGAGGAGACGCTGGTAGTGCGTGACGACGAGCATCGCCCGGGCCGGGCTGCGCATCGCGTTGATCCCGTTGGCCACGAGGCGCAGGGCGTCGATGTCCAAGCCGGAGTCCGTCTCGTCGAGGATGCAGAACTTCGGCTCGAGGACGGCCATCTGGAACACCTCGTTCTTCTTCTTCTCGCCGCCGGAGAATCCCTCGTTCAGACCGCGCTTCATGAACGTCTCGTCGAGAGCGAGGAGCTTCGCCTTCTCCTGGACGAGGGCCATGAAGTCCATGGCGTCGATCTCCTCCTGGCCGCGATACTTGCGAATCGCGTTCAACGCCGCTTTGAGGAAATAGGCGTTGCTCACGCCCGGGATCTCGACGGGGTACTGGAACGCCATGAACACGCCCTCGCGGGCGCGGTCTTCGGGGCGCATCGCCAAGAGGTCCTTTCCTTCGAAGCGGACTTTGCCTTGCGTGACCTCGTACGTGATACGGCCGGCGAGGACCTGCGCGAGGGTCGTCTTGCCGCTCCCATTCGGTCCCATGATCGCGTGCACCTGCCCGGGCTGGATCGAGAGGTCGATCCCTTTCAGGATTTCCTTGCCGCTCACCTTGACGTGCAGATTCTGAATCTCAAGCATGCTGTCTTCCTCCGTCACGCGGCGCAATCAGCCGACCGTGCCTTCGAGGTTCAGGCTCACGCCGATCAGCTTCTGGGCCTCGACCGCGAACTCCATGGGGAGCTTCAGGAACACCTGCTTGCAGAACCCGTTCACGATCATGTTCGTCGCGTCCTCCGGCGTCAGGCCCCGCGTCTGGCAGTAGAAAAGCTGCTCGTCCCCGATCTTCGAGGTCGACGCCTCGTGCTCCATCTGCGCGGTCGGATCCTGGACCACGATGTCGGGGAACGTGAACGCGGCGCACACGGAGCCGATCAGAAGGGAGTCGCACTGGGAGTAGTTCCGGGCGCCCGTCGCGCCCTTGTGGATGTGCACCCGGCCCCGGTACGTGTTCCGGCCGTAGCCGGCGGAGATGCCCTTGGAGATGATCGTGCTGCGGGTGTTCTTCCCGATGTGGAGCATCTTCGTCCCCGTGTCGGCCTGCTGGTAGTTGTTCACGACGGCGACGGAGTAGAACTCGCCCGTGGAGTTGTCCCCCTGGAGGATGCAGCTCGGATACTTCCACGTGATCGCGCTACCGGTCTCGACCTGGGTCCACGAGATCTTCGAATTCACGCCGAGGCATTTCCCGCGCTTCGTGACGAAGTTGTAGATGCCTCCCTTCCCTTCCTTGTCCCCCGGGTACCAGTTCTGGATCGTGGAGTACTTGATCTCGGCGTCATCGAGGGCGATCAGCTCGACCACCGCCGCGTGAAGCTGGTTCGTGTCCCGGATCGGCGCCGTGCATCCCTCGAGATAGCTGACGTACGCCCGCTCGTCCGCGATGATCAGGGTGCGCTCGAACTGGCCCGTGTCCTGCGCGTTGATCCGGAAGTACGTGGACAGCTCCATCGGGCAGCGCACGCCCGGGGGGACGTACGCGAACGAGCCGTCGGAGAAGACCGCGCTGTTCAGGCCGGCGAAGAAGTTGTCGTTGAAGGGTACGACGGACCCCAGGTACTTCCGGACGAGGTCCGGGTGTTCCTGGACCGCCTCGGAGAACGAGCAGAAGATGATGCCCTCATCGGCGAGCCGCTGCTTGAACGTCGTCGCGACGGACACGCTGTCCAAGACCGCGTCGACCGCGACGCCCGCGAGGCGTTCCTGCTCCTGGAGCGGGATGCCGAGCTTGGCGTACAGGCTCCGGATCTCCGGGTCGACGTCCTCGAGGCTGTTCACGGGCTTCTTCGGCCTCGGCGCGGCGTAGTAGATGATGTCCTGATAGTTGATCGGAGGATATCGGACGTTCGACCACTTCGGCTCCTTCATCGTGAGCCAGTGCCGGTAGGCGCGAAGGCGCCAATCGAGCATCCATTCCGGCTCCTTCTTCTTCTGGGAGATGAGCCGGACGACGTCCTCGTTCAGGCCCTTCGGGACCGTGTCCTCGTCGAGGTCCGCGACGAAGCCGTACTTGTACTCCTGCTTCGACATTTGCTCCTGGATTACGCTCTTGGTGACCATGGACAGGCCTCCTGTTTTCGAGGAGCGGAATAGACACTATAACGTTGTTATATATATCTTTGGTCGTGCGCTCCACGAATGACGAACGACGCACGATTTTCGACGGAAGACTTAAGTCGAGGCGCCGCGTTCGAACGCGACGTGATGCCCCCGGAGGAACTGCCGCTCGTCGTGACGGAGGGCGCCGTCCGCCGGATCCACGTGTTGCAGCAGAAGGAGAGCAAACCGGGCGCCTCGTTGCGCCTGCGGATCATCGCGGGCGGCTGCAGCGGAATGCAGTACCGCATGGACCTCGCGGACGCCCCGCGGCCGACGGACCTCGTCGTCGCGGAGCAGGACGTCAAGGTGTTCGTCGACCCGAAGAGCATGACGTACCTGCGCGGGTCGAGGCTGGACTGGGAGGAAGACCTCTTCGGCGGGCAATTCAAGATCACCAACCCGAACGCGAAGCATTCGTGTTCGTGCGGGCTGAGCTTCACGATCTGAGCCGGCGGCGGTCAGAGGGCCTGGGCGAGCATCTCGGCCAGGTCGACGATGCTCAGCTGCATGTTCCGCCTCTGGGCGATATCGGAGAAGTGCATCTCGGCGTGCGGGCACGTCGTGACGAGGCTCGTCGCGCCCGTGTCCTCCACCGCGTCGAGGCGCCGCTGTCCCACTCCGGCGGCTTGCTCCGGGAAGACGGCCGGGAAGCCGCCGCCAGCCCCCGAGCAGAGCGCGTCCTCCTTCGAGGGGAGGATCTCGAGGATCTTGAGGTCCTTGATGAACTTCAACGCCTGGCGCGGCGGCTCGTACACCTTGCTGACGCGGGACAGGTGGCACGCGTCGTGGAACGCGACCTTCTGCGGCAGCGGCTTCGTGAACGCGATCCGCTTCTCCCGGATCAGCTTCTCGACGTAATGCGCGATGTGAAACACGCTGAACGGCGGGTTCCCGCCCCACTGCTTGTAGTCCCGGGCGAACGCCCGGTAGCACTCGGCGCACGCGGTCACGAGGACCTTCGCGCCGGTCTCCTGGACCGCCCGGACGTTGTGCGGCATGAGCTCCTTCTTCGTCACCTCTTGGTAGCCCATCCGAGCGATCGGCGCGCCGGAGCACCATTCCTCCGTCCCGAGGATCTTGTACGGCACCCGCGCGGCGTTCAGGATCTTCACGACGGCCCGGGCGATCTGCTGCTTCTTGTAGCTCGCGACGCAGCCCACCCAGTAGATGACCTCCGGGGTCTCCGATTGGACGGCCTCCGGGGGGATCCACGCGGCGCGCGCCTCGGCCGGCTCGCCGAACAAGTTGTGCGTTTCCCGGACGTTCTCCAGATACGGCTCGAGCTGCGGCCGGGCGTACCCGGAGTTCACCATCCACGCCTTGACGTCGTCCCACAGGGTGTCGAACGGGATGTCGACGGGGCAAATCGCCTCGCAGGCGCCGCAGCCGGTGCACTCCCACGCGTTTCGCGCGAAGTCTTCGCCCGGCTTCACGTGACGGCCGAGCAGGCGGTCCAGCGGCCCGCGCATCTCGTATTGCCGCAGCGCGAAGATCCGGCCCCGGGGGGATGCGCCCTCCCAGCCCGCCTCCTGGTACGCCGGGCACACGGGGACGCAGTAGCCGCACATCGTGCACGCGTGGACGTCTTCCTGAATGGGAGGCATCTTCGCGAGGCGGGGCATGCGATTCCACCCACCGTCTCAGGTGCGGAGCTCCTCGAGCTGTCGCGCCGCCTCAGCGGCCTCCCGGTCTTCGTCGTCCGCGAGTTCCTCCAAGACAGCCCGGGTCGGTCGGTCGGTGCGTGCGGCCTCCTCCCGGAACACGGCCGCGGACTTCCGGCCCGCATCCGCGGCGATCTCCCACGCCTTCGACAGTGTGATCTCCTTCTCGAATGCGTACCGGGCCGCGCCGCAGTTCGGGCACTGGTTCGGCATCGCCTTCGTTTCCGCGACGTAGCCGCAGACGTAGCACGTGACCTTCGAGACGACGTCCATGGGATAAATCCCCGGGAGGATCGCGGCGTCTTTCGCGGACCGGCCGGTCACGGACTCGAGCCGTGCGAGCTGCGCCTTCTTCCGTCGGCCGAGGTCCTCGAAGGCGACTTTCACCCGCACCTCCGCGACCGCGGCGTTCGCGAGGTCGTAGAACGTGACGCCCTCGACGAGCGCGCCGATCGCCCGCGCCAGGGCCTCCGACGCCTTCCCGCCCGTCGAGGTCAAGGTGACTTCCACCCCCGGAAACTTGCACCCGCAGATACAGGCGAGGGAATATCAAGATTGGGGCCCGATACCGGCCTCGATTCGGGGCGGATCAGATGCCCCAACCGAACTGCTTCTTCGCCGTCTCGGACATCATCTCAGGCGTCCACGGCGGATCCCAGACGATGTCGACCTTCGCCTCTTTGACCCCCGGCAATTGCTCGAGTTTCCGCTTGACGTCCTGATGGATGTATGCGGACGCCGGGCATCCCGGCGCGGTGAGGGTCATTTTCACGCCGACCTTGCCGTCGGCCGGGTTCAGGTCGATGTTATAGACGAGGCCGAGGTCGTAGATGTTGATCGGAATCTCCGGGTCGTAACACTTCCGGAGCACGCTGATCACATCGTCCTTCGTCGCCATGTGCGTGCCTCGCCGTTTCCTACGGGACCGGTCCGCTATTAACGTTCCGGTTCCGGTTCGGGCGTGAGGGCCTTCCGGCCCGCGAAGCCGGCCTCCAGCGTGTGCCACCACCCGAGGCGGTCCTCGCCGCGCTGCCAGCAGAGATAGGCGACCTCGTTCCCGACGCGCGCGGCGAAGTCGACGAGGCCGCGGGCCACGTCCTTCGGCTCGCAACCGAGGGCGCGGATCTCGTCTACCGTCCCTTGGACGGAACGCTCGAGGTCCGCGTGCTCGGAAAGGGCATCGGCGTATGCCTCGCGGTCCTTCGCCGGCGCGGTAACGAGGCCTTCGCCCCAGTACGCCTCCGCGTCGTCGATCAGGTCCCGCAGCTCGCGCAGCCGCGCAAGCATCGGGTCGATCTGCCGGAACAGATGTTCGAGTCGCGGGATGAGGTCGTTCGCCTCCCTCACCGTGAACAAGCGCACGGGCGCGTCGGAATGCATGCGGAGATCCGCGGGGCCACCCATCGCGATCCTCGGAACTTCCATTGACGTGGGAGGAGATTACCCTTTGCCTAGGTGGTCACCCGGCAGCGGTTTCGCCGCGGTGGTTGCCCACCGCATCGCGCTTCCGTTAGAGAACTGCCGGGCACGCGCTATGGTCAAATGGAGGGCCGCTTCGTCCGGATTTCACCTTCATTCATCTCCCTCCGATACATCCATAGACACGGCAACCAAAGGAAGGATCACCGAGACCCCCGGTGGAAGACCACCGTCCGAGTGGTCCGCCCGGCATGACGCGCACTGCGCAGAACACGGGCGGGCCCGGGGTGCGACGATGGCGTCGCATCTCGGGGGAGCGACGGCCCATCCGTGGGCCCAACCGGGCCAACCCGGCCTCCCATCAGGAGGCCAAGAGGTGTACGGTTCCACCCCGGTGCCCTCCGCCGTGATGCGATGAGTCCCCACTACGACCTCCCAGGGCGCCTGGGAGGCGCACCGGAGGAGCGGAAGCGGAGTGGAGTTCGCTTGCGGGAACGGCTTCACGGCCATCACCCGCAAACCGTATAGAACCGCCCTACGTCAGGTGGTGCGCGCTCCGGACCGCCCGCGCCGCTGCCACCATGTTCCGGAGTTTCGCTTGGGCCTCCTCGACCGTCCGCGTCTTCAGGCCGCAATCCGGGTCGACGTAGAGCTTGCTCGGCTCGAAGATCGTCAAGGCCTTCTCGATCCGATCGCGGATGAGCGATTCGGGCTCGACCACGTGGCTGTGCACGTCGACGACCCCGAAGGCGATCTCCTTCGTCAGCGGCTCCTTCTTGAACCGATCGAGGAGGTCGAGCCCCGAATTCGACATCTCGAGGTCGAGTTGGTCGACGGGCAGTTTGTTGAAGTACTCGAAGATCTCGTTGTAGTTCCCGTAGCAGGTGTGGAGGATCGTCTTCGCCTCGAGGCCGCTCGTCACGACCCCGACGGCTTTCACGAGCAACGGCAGCTCGTCGAACCGCGTCGAGAGGGCGGGCTCGTCGACCTGGACGATCTTCGCGCCCGCCGCCTCGAGGGCGACCACCTCCCGATGCAGCAGCTTCGCGAAGGCGAGACACGCCTCCTCCCGCGAGCCGTAGAACTCGTCGAACGACCAGTCCATCATCGTGTACGGGCCCGTAATCATCCCTTTGACCGGCTTTTTGGTCCGGGCCTGCGCGAACCGGAACCAGTCGACGCTAATCGGCCCGTGCACGCCGAGCTCGTCAACGATGATCGGCTTCTTGTAATAGCGGTTGCCGTACGAACGCACGAGCCCCGAGATCTCCGTGCCCTCGATGTTCTCCGCAAAATACGTCGCCATGTCGCCCCGGTACTGCTCGCCGTCGACCGGGATGTCGATGCCGATTTCCTCTTGGAAGCGGATCCACTCCGCGGTCGCCTTCTCCTCGAGGTCCCGGAGGCTTGCTTTCGCAAGGTCACCTCTCGCGGCCTTCGTGCGAGCCCGCTGCAAATAGTCGGGCTTGGGGAACGAGCCGACGCTCGTCGTCAGAAGGGCGCTCATCCGCCCACTCCTACCGTCTTCGCCGAGGCCGCCAGGATGCGCAGCTTCTCCCGCGCCCGATCCCGCGGCAGGAATTCCAGGCCGTTCGACGGCGACAGATACGATCTCACGAGATCGACGGCGTCTTTCAGTTCGCGCACCTTCCTGGCGACCGCATCGGGTTCCTCCTGTTTCGTGTTCCGCGCATCGATGACGCCGAGTACCACCGGCTTGTCGGAGCCGTGCTTCACGATCGCGGACCACGTGGCGGCTCCTTGCACGAGATCGAAGCCGAAGAGGTCTGCGGGCGCCCCGATCAAATCCTGGTATGCCTTCGCCACGTCCCCGAAGTATGTGAAGAGCGTGAGGGCCGATCGTCCCTTCTGCGCGCGAATCCGCTCGAGCCCCTCGATGGCCAGGGAAAGGTCCGAAGGAGACCGGGTCAACGCGGGCTCGTCGATCTGGATGTGAGCCGCTCCGGCGTTCGCAAGCGCGCTCACCTCTTCGCCGAGCGCGGCCGCGAGGTCGAGCGTGAGGGCCCTCTTCTTCCCGTAGTGCTTGTCGAGCGAGAGCGAGGCCAGCGTCAGCGGCCCCGTGAGGACCGCTTTCACGGGAGCTCGCGAGTGCGCCTGGGCAAACGTCCATTCGTCGACCAGGATCGGCCGCTTCCACGCGACGGCTCCCCGGACCACCGGTTGGCGGTAGTACGTGTTCGTGTCGAAGTACCGCACCAGCCCGTCGACCTCGATCCCCTCGAGTCCCCGCGCGACGTGGCTCTGGCTGTCGTACCAAGCGATTTGGCCGTCCGTCACGACATCGATGCCGGCCTCGATCTGTTCGCGGAGCACGTTCGTCGTGACCTCGCGTTCCGCCTCGCGGAGCTGCGCCGCGTCGATTTCCTCTTTGTCGAACCGGGCAATCGCGCGGCGGAGGGATTGCTCTTCGAACGTGTCTCCCACGCGAGGATAGTTTCCGACGACCGTCGTACGGACCATCAGTGAGCCTCCAGCGGAGGGGCCTGTGGATAATGGGAATAGCATAAAAGAGTTACAATTCGCTTAGGAATAATCGCGCGACGGCGGTGCGGCTATTTCTCGACCTGTTCCTCGAGCAGCTTGACCTCGCCCTGCAGGTTGATGTGGTAGAATCCCTCGAGGTCCTTGTAGCCGATTTCCTCCATATGGAGGCAGTCAACCGGGCAGACGTCGACGCATTGCTGGCAGCCGATGCATTTCGTGTAGTCGAACTCCGGGATGACGATCGGCTTGCCTTTGCGGTCGTTCGGGCCGTCGAGCATGTCGATGCAACGGGTCGGACACTCCCGCTCGCATTTGCGGCAGCCGATGCAGACGTCCACCTCGAGGATCGGGTGCTCCCCCATGCGGTTGATGAGGACGATCTCCTTGTCCGAGTTCTCCTTCGGCATGCGGAGTTCGTCCGCCTTGTAGTAGAGGTCCTCGCGCGCGTAGTCCGCGAGCTCGAACTCCTGCGTGAAGTTCCACGCGTCCGTCGGGCAGTACTCCATGCAGTTGCCGCAGAACAGGCAATGGCCGACGTCGACGGCGGGCCGGCGGATGATCTTCTTCATCTCGTCGAGCTGGGCGCGGCTCGGGTTCAAGTACTCCGAGGTCGGCCCGACCTCGTAGAACTCGAAGTAGATGCACTCGTTCGGGCAGACCTTTGCGCAGAGCTCGCAACCAATGCACTTGAACCAGTCGATGCTGTGTTGGCCTCGGTAGGCCAGAGGGAGTTCAACCTTCTGATACGGATAGAGGTGTGTCACGGGCTTCCGGCCGCCGGGGACGAGGCGGTTGATCCCGGGCATCGTGACGAGCGCCTGCTTGATCGTCGCGAGCAGCGGCCGGACCGTGCCGCCGATTGTGCCGACCTTCCGGCGCCCGCGGTTAGCTTCGGACTTGGGGGACTTCATACGTGTACTCGCCCTTCTGCATGTCCATCAGCTGGCCCTCGCGCGCGCTCACGAGGCGGCCCTTCTTCGTCCGCACCCATCCGCTCCGCTCGGCCTTGATCTTCGCGCTGAGCTTGAGGAAGCCGTCGATCAGGGCCTCCGGTCGCACCGGGCAGCCGGGGATGAAGATGTCCGTGGGCACGAACGTGTACGAGCCCTTGACGACGGAGTACGAATCGTAGTACGGCCCGCCGCAGATCGTGCACTCGCCCATCGCGATGACCCACTTCGGCTCGGCCATCTGCTCGTACAGCCGGCGGACGGCGGGACGGAGCTTCAGGGAGATCGGGCCGTTCAGCAAGAGGACGTCGCACTGCCTCGGTGAGGACCGATAGATGACGCCGAACCGCTCGACGTCGTACCTCGGGTCCGAGGTCGCCGCCATCTCGATCGCGCAACACATGATGCCGAAGTGCAACGGCCACGTCGAGTTGCGTTTCGCCCAGTTGAAGAACTCGCCTACGATGCCGCCCTTGAGCCGCTCGAGGAGCGCGCCGCCGGGCCCCCGCTTCATCGGCGCGTCGATGTTCTGTTCGACCCAATCGACGAAGTCCTTCGATCGGAGGCCCACGATGTTCGCCTGTTCCGCGCGCTGGATCATGGGCTCATGGCCTCCGTCCGCTCGCCGGTCGCCTTCGGCCGGACGCCTCGAATGCCCGAATCGCTCTTAACCCTTCCTTCCTGGCCGTGCACGGATGGGAACGACGGCTTGGGCGTGATCGATTCCCCGGATGAAATGTACGAGCAGGCCGGCTTAAAGGTGTGGTACATTCTCGGTCACATCGGGCTCCGCGCCTCGAGGCCGCCCCACGTCGCCCACCACGGTTCGTCGGAGAAGAGGACGCCCGGATTCAGGACGCCGCCGGGGTCGAGGGCCGCCTTGATCCTCCGCATGACGTCGTAGACGGCGGGACCCCAGATCCTCGGAAGCGTCTCCGCGCGGATTCGGCCGATCCCGTGCTCCGCCGACGGAACGCCGCGGAACCGCTCGAGGACCGCGTCGTCGAACTCCACGCGCAACGTCCGCATCCGTTCGAAGTCGTTCGGGTCCGTCGGATCGAAAAAGGGACGGTAGTGCGTGCTGCCGTCGCCGATGTGCCCATAGATCCCGGCGGCCGTGTCGTTCCGCCGCGCGAGGTCGACGAGGAAGGCGATGAACTCCGGCACGCGGTCGCGCGGGACGATCGGGTCTTCGACGAAGCCCCACGCCTTCCGCCGGCCCGGCCGCTGCGTAATCGTCGGCAGCAGGGACCGCCGGACCTTCCAGAGGGCCGCTTGCCGCTCCGGATCGTGGGCGACCTCGACGTCGCGACTCAGTCGGAAATGGGGGGCGATTCCCTCGACGATCGCCCTCGCAATTCCGTCCAAGTCGCCCTCGTCGAACTCGACGAGGAGCAACGCCTCCGCGGACACCGGGACACCGAGCGCGTCTCGAGGGAGGAGCCGCAGGGACTCGCCATCGATTGCCTCCATCGCGCTCGGACCGAGCGGGGCGATGTCCCTGACGAGCGCACCGAGCTCTTCAAACCGCTCGAGGTACACGAGGAGCGTAAGCCGCCGGCGAGGGACCGGCAGGACCCGCAGCGTCGCCTGCGTCACGATCCCGAGCGTGCCTTCACTCCCGACGAACAGGGATGCGAGAGGGAACACCCCTCGCTCCAGGGACTCTGCGATCGTGAAGACGTCATACCCGCAGGCGTGCTTCCGGATCGGCCGCCTCGCAGCGAGGATCTCCGGTCGATGCGACCCGATCGCGTCGCGGACGGTCTCCATCGCCGGCGCCCGGCTCACGAGGTCCTCCCAATCCGAGCCGCCGATCGCGATGTCGTGAGCGTCGAGCACGGTGCCGTCGGCGAGCGCGACGCGCAACGCGAGCACGTGGTCCCTCGTCTGACCGTACTTCACGGTTCGGTAGCCCGACGCGTTGTGGCCGATCATGCCACCGATCCGGCAGAGGTCCTGGCTACCGGGGTCGGGGGCGAAGCGGACGCCCTTCTCCCGGAGGAACGCGTTCAGCTCCGACAAGAGGATGCCGGGTTCGACGCGGACCCAGCCGCCCGCCGCATCGAACTCGAGGACCCGGTGGAACCCCGTCGTGTCGAGGACCACGCCCGGCCCGATGGCGGCGCCGGAGAGAGACGTGCCCGACGCGCGCGGCGTCAGCGCCACCCTCCGCTCCCGGCAGACGGCGAGGGCCCGCAGCACGTCCTCCTCGGACCGCACCGCCACGACGGCCCGGGGCTCGACGACGCACGGGCTCGCGTCGGTCGCATACGAATGGCGGGTCCGCTCGTCCGTGAAGACGTTGTCGCGGCCGAGGCGCTCTTCGAGGGCCCGACGCAACGCCCCTTCCTCCGCGTCGGTTCCCGCCATCGGGCGGCAGCCATCGACCGCGAGGTATTCCCCTTTTCGGGACCCGGGTGTCACCGGGATGGGTAACAACGTTTATGCGGGCCGTTGCCTTCGACGGGGCCCGTGCCCATCAACCCGGATCGCGTCCGGAAGCTCATGGACCACGGCCTCACGGAGTATCAGGCCCGTGTCTACTTGACGCTCCTCGACCTCGGCACGGCGACCGCGAGCCAGGTGCCGCCGATGTCGAAGGTCCCCCGGACGCGCATCTATTCGACGATGCAGCAGCTCCATGAGAAAGGACTCGTCCAGATCCTCCCGGAGACGCCGCTGCGCTACAAGGCAGTCCCATTCGCGTCGTACCTACGGACCCTTGCGGACGACCTGCGGTCCCGCGCGACCCAGCTCGACGCCGGGCTCGACTCGCTCGCGAAGGAGTTCGCGATCAGCGCGCGGCAGGAGCCGGAGTCCCGCGGACGGTTCGAGGCAATCTACGGCCGGAAGAACGTGCGCGAGCGGCTGCTGAAGATGTACGACTCCTCGACGCGCGAGGTGATCGGCATCGGGACGACGAAGAGCCCCGGGCGCATCCTCGGCGCCTTCACGCCGAACCTCGTCGAGAAATCAAAGCAGGGCGTCCGCTTGAAGTACGCATTCTGCTTCACGCCGGAGAACCGCGAGGACGTGCGGACTCTCCTGCGCCATGCGGAGGTCCGGCACATCGATTTCATGATGCCTGTGTACATGCACGTCTTCGACGGTGCCGAGTTCCTCATGAGCCACCCGATCCCGGACGACGATTCCTCGTACCGGGGCGACGACATCGCGATCTGGACGGACGATCCGGCGATCGCCAATGCGATGTCCGAGATGTCCGAACGGATCTGGGAGCTGGGCACGCCGGCCGCCGAGATGCTCGGCGGCTCGCGAGGCGCGAAGCGCGCCGTCCTCACGACGAGTTGAACGTGAGCCGCTGAAGGAGCTTCGTGAGGTCCGTCCTCGGCTCGCCGTGCGGTCCCGCGATCGGCTGCAGGGCAGGCGGGTTGTCGAGGTATGTCGGCACGCGCTGTGCGATGCGCTCCTCGAACGTCGGGACGTGCTCGTTCTTGTAGAACACCCCGATCGGGATGCGGTCGCCCCACTCGAGCGCCTTCTCGAGCGCACGTGTCGCCTTGGCCTCGATCTCGGCCGGTTCATGGACGATTGGATCGAACCCTTCGTCTTCGAGCTTGTAGACGCGCGGGAGCGCGCGGCCCGACGCCGGGTCCTTGCGATCCTCGCCGCCGTACCACTCCTTCGTGTTGATGTCGTTGTACGTCGGGCAGGGCTGGAGGACGTCAAGGAACGCGTAGCCCTTGTGCTCGATTCCCTGTTTGATGAGCGCGACGAGGTGCTTGATGTCGTACGAGTATCCGCGGCCGACCCAGGTCGCGCCAGCCGCGAGGGCGAGCCAGATCGGGTTGACGGCGTCGTTGATGTTCGGGTGGGCGAGGGACTTCGTCTGGACGCCGAGCTTCAACGTCGGCGCGGCCTGGCCCTTCGTGAGCCCGTAGACGCCGTTGTCGTAAATGATGTAGAGCATGTCGAGATTCCTCCGCCCCGCGTTCACGAAGTGTCCGCCGCCGATCCCGAGGCCGTCCCCGTCGCCGCTCAGGCAGAGGACCTTGAGCTGAGGGTTCGCGAGCTTGACGCCGGTCGCGTACGGCAGGGCGCGTCCGTGGAGCGTGTGCACGCCGTACGTCTGCACATAGTGAATCGTCTTCGCGGAGCATCCGATCCCGGACACGATCGTCACACGATGCGGTTCCATCTTCAGCTCGGCGAGCGCCATCTGGATCGTCCGGAGGATGCCGAAGTCGCCGCATCCGGGACACCAGTCGTTGTGGACCTGCGTCGCGAAATCGGATGACTTCAGAACCTGCTCAAGTGCCATGGGTCAACACCGTCCTCTTCTCCGCCTTCCCGCGGAGGATCGCCCGGATCGCCTCGTACAGCTCCGTATTCGACATCGGCCGGCCGTTGTACTTCTGGATGAAGTGGGTCATCGCGATCCCTGTCCGCTCGCGGACGATCCCGGCGAGCTGCGCTCCGAAGTTCATCTCGACGCCAATGCGGCGCCTCGCCTTCGCGACGTGCGCGAGGACCTCGTCGACGGGAAACGGGTTGATGAGGCGGACGTGCAGGTAGCCGATCTTCGCGCCCTCCGCCCAGAGGCGGTCGAGCGCGTCCAGGAGGGGGCCCTTCGTCGAGCCCCACGACACGATGACGGTCGGCGCCCCCTGCGGCCCGAAGTACTTGACCTTGACGTCGGAGGGGATCTCGCGGGCCGCGAGGTCGAGCTTCGCGAACCGCTTCTCCATCATCGCGTCCCGGACCGCCGGATCCTCCGTGATGTGGCCGAACTCGTCGTGCTCGTCGCCCGTGTTCCAGAAGATCGTGCCGTCTTGGCCGAGGAACGACCGAGGGGACACCGGCCCGTTCCCGAGGTCGAACCGCTTGTACGGATTGTCCTTCGAATGGCCTCCGTTCGGATCGGCGAGCGCGCCCCGGTCGACCCTCAGGTCGGAGAGGTCCGGCACCTCGAGCGTCGCGTAGCTGCTCGCGAGCGCCTTGTCGACGAGGTGGATCACCGGCATCTGGTACCGGTCCGCGTAGTTGAACGCGAGGAAGCCGTCGCGGATGCACTCCTCGAAGTCGCCGGACGCGAGGAGAATCCGCGGCGCCTCGCCGTGGCCCGCATGGAGCGCGAACCGAAGGTCGCCTTGCTCGTGACGCGTCGGCATCCCGGTGCTCGGGCCCGCCCGCTGGTACAGTGTGATGACGAGAGGCACCTCGTTAATCGAGGCCCATCCGATTCCCTCCATCATGAGGGAGAAGCCCGGTCCCGACGTGGCGGTCGCCGACCGTGCTCCGGTCAACGCGGCGCCGGTCGCCATCGTCACCGCGGCGATCTCGTCTTCCGTCTGCACCACCAGGATCGAGGAACCCTTCTCCTTCCCGGCGTCCGCCGCATCCGGCGCGAGGCCGTGACCGTTCAGCTCGAGGACCTCGTTCTCCTCGAGGAACTCGCTCTCGTCCGAGGCGGGGGTGATCGGGTAGTACGTCTGGAAGCGCATGCCTCCGTACAGCTTGCCGAGCGCCGTCGCCTGGCTGCCGGTCAAGAAGAGCCGCGGCTCCGTCCGGGCGACCCGCTCGAGGCGATACCCGAAATCGGGCGCGAGGGACTTCGCCAGCTCGTACGCTTTCCGCGCTCCCGAGGCGTTCATGCTCACGACCTTCGGCTTGTTGCGGAACACGTCCGCGAGGGCCGTTTCCATCATCGAGAAATCGAACCCGAGGAGGCCGAACGACGCGCCGACCGCGAGCATGTTCACGACGCGGGAGATCTTGCTGAGCTGGTCGATCTTGAATTCGTCGGCAATGTGCTCGATGAGGTCCTTGAACGGGATTGGGACGAGGGTCACGCCGCGTTGCTTCGACGCGGTGAGCATGTCGTCGAGCGTCTCGCCGACGCCGCGGGAAATCAGGTAGGTCTTCAGGTCGGCGTACAGGCGCTTCTCGATCGTCGGGACGTCGGACAGACGCGTCTTGCCGAGGGACGGATCGTACACGATCACGCCGTCGTCCGTGACCTCCCGTGCATGGCGGAAGAGCGTCTCCGCCTCGAACGTCGCAAGGACGTTCACCGCATCGATGTGGGAGCGCACGATGTGCGTGTGCGCGCGGAGATGGAAGTACGAATGCTCGCCCATGATGTTCGAATAGAATTCCCGCTTGCCGAAGACGTGCAGGCCGCCCTCGGCGCACGCGCGCGCGAAGACGTTCGCCGACGAGTCGACGCCGCTCCCCTGGGGGCCCCCGATCATCCAGGAGACATCGTTCCGCGTCACGGTCGCCGCGCCCATAGGATCACGTCGCCCCTACGCCCCAAGGCGAGGGCCTTCTTGGGAGTTTACTAATTCGTCGGGAGCCCCTTTGAACGAATCGGTCGATTGTCCGGAGCCAGGGGCGCCCGCTCCCTCGTTTTCGGACATCCGTTTGGCTCCGGTCGTGCCACGCAAGCGCCCCATATCAAACCTTTCCTCCGATTCGCGCCGGACTGAATCCAAGGTCGCGCCGCTCAGCCCGTGGGGCCGGACGGCGTGTTGACTTTCGGCGCGCGCCCGCGCGGCAGGACGAGCTGTTGCATGAACCCCTCCATGAACTGGAAGCGGTTGCGGAGGGTCACCTCGCTCACCCCTGCGATCTTCGCGATCGCTTTCTGCGGTCGGCGCTCGCCGCTCGCCAGCGACGCCAGGTAGATCGCCGCCGCCGCGGTCCCAGCGGGGGAGAGGGACATCGAGCTGTCGATCTTCTCGAGCTCCTTCAGGATCTTCTGGGCCTCCGCCTCGACCGCGTTGCTCAGTCCGAGGCGGGAGCAGAATCGGCTCACGTAGTCGGACGGACGGGACGGCGGAACCCGCAACGTCAACGCACGGAGGAGCGCGCCGTACGCCTTGCCGATCGTCTTCTTCCGGACGCCCGTCACCTGCTGTAACTCGTCGAGCGTCCGTGGGACGCCGTCGATGCGGCACGCGGCGTAGACCGCCGCTGCGACGATTGCCTCGATCGAGCGGCCCCGCACGAGGCCCTTCTCGAGCGCCTTCTTGCAGATGAACCCGGCTTCGTCCTTGACGGGCCGAGGGAGGCCCATGAGCGAGGCGACGCGGTCGAGCGAGCGAATCGTCTCGGGCAGGCTCCGCTCCCCCGGGCGGGAATGGCCGGAGTGGCGCTGCAGCTTCCGCATACGGTAGAACTTCTCGCGTTCCCGCAGCGGGATTGTGTTCCCGCGGGCGTCTTTGTTGGCGAGCGGGATGACCGTCGTCAGGCCCGAGGCGCCTGCGACGTAGCTGCGGGGGGCTCCGGTCCGCGCGAGGCGATCGTTCTCCTCGACGGAATAGGCCGCCCACTCCGGTCCCTCGTCGATCGCGCTCTCACTAACGACGAGGCCGCAGGAATCGCAGACGAGCTCGCCGCGCGCGTAGTCGCGCACGAGGTGCTCGCTCCCGCATTCGGGACAGACCCGATCCTCTTCGACGATCGGATCTGCCGGCGCCGTTGTCGGCATGAAACCCTTCCGATCGTTCCCGGTGGGGATCAATAGACTGAATATAACGCGTTTATATTATACCTTGTCATCGTGACGAGTGACACTCCGGGGACCTCCCGCCGGGACGGGAGGAAAGGGAGGTCGTCAGGACGAAGGACGTCCTAAGGGCCAGTGACGGGTCCGGGAGGGCAGGAGATCCGACCCCTGTGACGGCGCTCTCACGCGTCGTCGACCGTCCTTCGGGCCGTGGGCGTTCGGACGAGCGCGCGTCCGTACGGAACGTTGGCAAGGTTAATGTCCCGCCCGCTCTCTCGTCCGATGGCGAGGGTGCATGACGGACTATCGCACCGAGAAAGACTTCCTCGGAGAGCTCAAAGTCCCGAAAGACGCATATTGGGGCGCCCAGACCCAGCGGGCCATCGAGAACTTCCCGATCAGCGGGATCCGGTTCGGCCGGCGCTTCATCTACGCGCTCGGGCTCATCAAGAAGGCGGCGGCGGAGACGAACATGGAGCTGGGCCTCCTCGACTCGAAGATCGGCAAGGCGATCGTCAAGGCCGCGGAGGACGTCATGGAGGGCAAGCTCGACACCCAGTTCCCGCTCGACATCTTCCAGACGGGCAGCGGCACCTCGACGAATATGAACGCGAACGAGGTGATCGCGAACCGAGCGAACGAGATCCTCGGGACGCCGCTCGGCGAGAAGGGAGCCGTCCACCCGAACGACCACGTGAACATGGGCCAGTCCTCGAACGACGTTATCCCGACGGCCATCCATGTGGCCGCCCTGATCGAGGTCGACCAGAATCTCCTCCCGGCGCTCCGCGAACTTGAGGACAGCCTGGCGAAGAAGGCGAAGGAGTTCGACCCGATCGTCAAGGCGGGCCGCACCCACCTGATGGACGCGACGCCGATCCGGCTGGGCCAGGAATTCTCCGGCTACCAGTCGCAGATCGACCATGGCATCCGCCGGATCAGCGCCGCGCGGGCGGCCCTCGCGGAGCTCGCCATCGGCGGGACCGCGGTCGGGACGGGGATCAATGCCCATCCGGACATGCCGGGCCGGGTCGTCGAGAAGATCAGCGCCGCCACGAACACGAGGTTCCGCGTCGCGGAGAACTACTTCGAGGCGCAGGGCGCCCGGGACGCGCTCGTCGAGGCGAGCGGGGCCATCCGGACGGTCGCCGTCTCGATGATGAAGATCGCGAACGACCTGCGCTGGCTGGGCTCCGGCCCGCACACGGGGCTGCGGGAGCTGAACCTCCCCGCGGTGCAGCCGGGGTCGTCGATCATGCCGGGCAAGGTGAACCCCGTTATCCCGGAGGCGGTCATGCAGGTCGCGGTCACGGTGATCGGGAACGACGTCGCGATCGCGGTCGCGAACACCCATTCGAACCTCGACCTGTCGACGATGATGCCGGTGATGTCGCAGAGGCTGCAGCAGAACATCGAACTCCTCGCGAACGTGGCGCGCGTGTTCGCGCACAAGTGCGTCGATGGCATCAGCGCGAACATCGACGTCCTGCAGCGGTACGCGGAATCGAGCCCCGCGATCGCGGCGAGGCTGAACCCGATCATCGGCTACGAGAAGGCGGCGGAGATCGCCAAAGAAGCGGGGCGCACCGGGAAGACGGTCAAGCAGCTCGTGATCGAGAAGGGGATCCTTAGCCCGGAGGAAGCGGAAAAGGTATTGGACCCGAGGCACCTGACGTCCCCGAGCAAGGACATGCTCGGGGGCGGTGGCGGGTGACGTACGGGCGCGTGAGGGATCCGAAGGGAATCGCCGTCCTGTTCGAGACGCATCTTCGGGACGGGGCGGACGGTCCTCGATTGAGGGCACTTTAAGCGAGGACAATTCATGGTCGAGTGCGACACCGCCAACGCCAGGCTGAGTGCGCTTGCTACTTTCATGGGAGGGTTGTCCTTCATTGGCCTAATCTTGTCCATCAGCATCATGACGGGGAAGGAGAGGCAGGTCACGGCAACCCTGCTTATCGCGGAGTCCGTGAACGTCGTCTTCCTGTTGACCTCGATCGTGCTCTTCCTTACGAGTGCGGTGACTCTGGCCTCGGCCTACTTTGAGTCGGGCGTCCCAAAGGACATCGGTTTGCGTCGAGCCCGTCGTATGAACGTTTCCGGAACCATCCTGACGTTTTGGGCGATTTCCGCCCTCCTGCTTGTCGCTTTCGGCTTCACGCCTCAAGCGATTCTCTACGCCCTTGTCGCCATCCTCGCCCCAATCGCTTTCCTGATCGCCCGGCGGGTACAAGGGGTTCCGCTCTAGCTCAGCAACGGGGTGGGATGACGGTAGGAACGATGGACCGGCGGACACGGTGAGCGGCGCCACCTCTTCTGGGAAGCCACTCGTGACGAAGCTGGGCATTCGGTCGGGCGACACCGTCGCATTTCGCGGGGCGCCTCCCGGATACCGCAAGATCCTCGGGCCCTTGCCGGAGGGAGTCCGGATCGTCAGTCCGGAGTCCGGCGATCTCGATTTCGTCCAAGTATTCGTCCGAAGCCAGGACGAGCTCAGGGGGCAGCTGCGAGACCTCCGGGGCCGGATCAAGCCCACGGGAATGATCTGGGTCTCTTGGCCGAAGCAGGCATCGTCCGTCGCGACGGACCTGACGGAGACGCATGTGCGGGAGATTGCGATTGACGCCCGGCTCGTCGACGTCAAGGTCGCGGCGATCGACTCGATCTGGTCCGGCCTGAAGCTGGTCATTCGGGTGACGGATCGAGGATAAGGCGACGGCGACTACCCACCGACTAGCCTCTCCGTGTCGATCTGGGCCTTTTGCAGACGCCCGGAGTAATCCACGTACACCGTTTTCCAGTAGGTGAACTCCTCGAGCGCCGTGGTGCCGGCCTCGCGCGTGTCCGTCGGGCCCGTCTCCTTGATGCCGCCGAACGGCAGCTGGACCTCCGCGCCGATCGTCGGCGCGTTCACGTACGTGATGCCGGCCTCGAGGTCCTGCATCGCGCGGAAGGACCAACGAAGATCGTTCGTGTAGATCGAGGAGCTCAACCCGTACTTCACGGAGTTGGCGATCGCCACCGCGTCGTCGTAGTCCCGAGCCTTCAGGACGCTCAGGACCGGCCCGAAGATCTCCTCCTGCGCGAGGCGCTTCTTGGGGTCGACCGCGAAGACCGTCGGGGCGATGTAGAACCCGCGGTCGTAGGCGCCACCCGCCAGCTTCTTCCCGCCGGTCAGCAGCGTATCGCCTTCCTTCTTCCCGATCTCGATGTACTCGAGCACCTTCGCCTCCTGATCGGGGGAGGCCACGGGGCCCATGTCCGTCGTCTCGTCGAGTGGGTTGCCGATGCGTAACTCTTCCGCGCGCGCGACGAGGTCGTCGACGACCCGATCGTAGATTGCCTCGTGGACGATCAGCCGCGACGTCGCGGTGCACCGCTGCCCCGCCGTCCCGAAGGCGCCGAACATCACGCCGTCCATCAGGAGGTCGAGGTCCGCGTCGTCCATCGCGATGATCGCGTTCTTGCCGCCGAGCTCCAGCCCGACCTTGATCATCTTCTTCGCCGCGCTCTCGTAGACGTGTTTCCCGGTGTCGACGCCACCCGTGAAGGAAATCGCGCGGATGTCGGGATGGGCCACCAGGCCGTCCCCCACGACGGACCCGCTTCCCGTTAACATGTTAACAACGCCCGGGGGAAATCCGGCCTCGTCGAGGACCTCGACGAACTTGGCGGCGCACAGCGGCGTGAGGCTCGACGGCTTCAGCACGATCGGACAACCGGCGATTAACGCGGCCCCGCTCTTCCATCCGGGGATCGCCATGGGGAAGTTCCACGGCGTGATGAGGCCCACCAGCCCGACGGGCAGCCGGATCGTCAGGCACATCTTGCTCGGCAACTCCGACGGCACGGTCTCGCCGAACATCCGCCGCCCCTCGCCGGCCGCGTACTCGTAGAAGTCGATGACCTCCTGCACGTCGCCGCGGCCTTCCGCGATGACCTTCCCCATTTCCGAGGTCACGACGCGGCCCAGGTCTTCCTTCTTCCGGCGAAAGATCCGCGCGGCCTCGAGGAGGAGTTCCCCGCGCCGAGGCGCGGGCGTCCTCTTCCACTTCTCGAAGGCGTCCTTCGAGGCACGGACGGCGGCATGGAGGTCGTCCTTCGTGGCGTTCGGGAACGTCGCGAGGATCTCGCCCGTCGCGGGGTTTCGCGTCTCGAAGCGCTTGCCTTCGGACTTCCGCCATTTTCCGCCGATGAAGAGGCCGAACTCGTGGACCATCGTCCTCGCCGGCGAAGAAAGGCCCGGCTAGGCTATCACCTTATCGTGGGAGCCGCGCGGGTCCTCGTGGACATCGCGCTTTACGATCGCCCGGGCCGCGGCGAGGAGGTCGCTCCCGACGACGTCGGGCGACCACGGGCGCACCTCCGCGGCGAAGCGCTTGCGCCACGCGGCCGGCCCGACCCACGCGGTCCGACAGCCGAAGGCACGGCCCGTCTGCACGTCGAGCGGTTTGTCGCCGATCATCCAAGCGGTCCTCGGCCGCGCCCCCAGATCGCGCGCTGCCGCGAGGAGCATCCCTGGCCGGGGCTTGCGGCACGCGCAATCCGACAGCACGTTGTGCGGACAGTAGTACACCTCCGCGACGCGGACGCCCGCCTCCTGGAGCCTCGCGATCATCGATGCGTGAATCCGCGTGAGCCCTCGCTCCGAGAGCAGCTTCCAGCCGGAGGCGTCCTGGTTCGTCACGACCACGAGCCGCCACCCGCGGTCCTGCAGGAGCCGCATCCCGTCGATCGCGCGAGGCAGGAACTCGAACTGTTCCGGCGTCCGCACGTACCCCGGTCGGCCGCGGTTGATCACGCCGTCCCGATCGAGGAACACGGTTGGCCGGTCGTGGGGCTTCGTGCTTTCCGAGATTCCGTGTCGTTTCACATGCAGCGCCCGACGAGCCTCCGGGGACTGCACGAAGAAATCGACGAGCCCCCACTTCGCGAACGGGTTGCGGGTCAGGGTCATCGCCTTGTCCACCGTGAACCAGTCGACGTCCTCGATCTCGTCGGCCTTCAGACGGAATTCCTCCGAGGCCACGTGGCCCTTGTAGACGAATCCGAGCGTGTAGGCCGGCTTGCCGGGGAAGCCGGACACGAAGACATCCAGCAGGCCGTCGAGGCCGATGTCGACTCCAATCTCCTCCTCCACCTCCCGCTCTACGCCGGCCTCGGGGCTCTCGCCGTAGTCCATGAATCCGCCCGGGACGTTCCAATGGCCCTTGGAGAACCCCCGGACCGCCTTGACCATCAACACCCGCGCACCCTTCGACAGGATGACCTCGGACACGCACCGGATCATCGTCGTGTAGATCGCGCGCTTGACGAGCGGATCGACGTCCGCCCGCTCGAAGATCGCGTCGCGGCCCAGCCACTCCTCCGGGTGGTGGTCGAGGACCGGTTTCCGCTTCATGACGACGTCCGCGCCGAGATCTATCCGGCCGTTCGGTTGCGTGGGGAACGGCAACCGTTCGTCCGCGCGGGGGAACCGGAACGTGCCGCGGTCCCGGACGAGGTACACCTGTCCGTCCGTCTCGACGTAGACAGATTCGCGGCGCGGCTTCCGGGCCATGCCGGCCCAACGATGCCCGTGGGCCGTATTAATGGTCACGCGGCCGGCGTCCCGACGTCAGTCCCGGACCTTCAGCGCAATCGACTAGCAGTCGCGGAGCGATGACTGAAGGTTCCATTAGACACCGTGGAGTCACACGCTCGCGGGGCCGTAGCTCCGGCTAGCTCGGTGGACGAGACCCTTCTTGCGGCCTCTCTTCTCGTAGTGAATTCCGTCGTTTCCGGCGTCTCAGGATCACAAGGGCCCCGACGATTGCACCGATCGGGATCACAACGGCAGCAGCCAGGATCGGTAGGCCGACTCCGAGGATTCCCGGCTCGCCCTGAGTCGTGGGCGGAGGAGGAAGCGAGGGCTCGGGCACGGTGACGTTCAGCACGATCGAGTCTTCGGCCTCGTGGCCGGAGGAGTCGACCGCTTTCAGCGTGATTCTCTGGAGTCCGGGAGAGAGGTATATCGACAGTTGGCTCCCGTTGCCCAGGACGCCGTCTCGGTCCGACGACCATTCGAGCCGGTCGTCCGGAATCGCCCGATCCTCAAGATCGACCACTTCACCGCGGAGGAGTATCTGATCGTCCGTCGTAAAATTCGTGTGGGTGGATGGTTGCAGAATCGTGACGGTCGGCGGCTTATCCTCGATGGCGAAGGGGACGTCTGAGGTGTCAGAGACCGTGTAGAATCCGTCGCTCGCCGAGACTCTTAGGAGTACCCGCTCTCCACCGCGGAGGGTCGACGATTCAACCGTGAAGGTGGTCTCTGTGAGGTTCCCAACGAGGAGTTCCCAGGTCAGGCCCCCATCGAGGCTGTACTGGAGTGTGTAGAGCAGCGGCTGCCCGTCCGGGTCGGCGCCGGTCCAAGTGACGGTCTGCGTCCCGGTCCAGTTCTCTTCGCCTATCGGCGACGTCAGTGTCACGGTCGGAGGATTCGCGGAGCGGACATGTTCGGCGAGGAGGACCCCACCTTGGGACAACCGAATCGCCACGGCGGACGACACGTACGGCAGCAGGATCGTGAAGCCTTCCGAGTCCAAGGAATTGCCCTCGATGTCGGCGAAGGAACGCGTGAAATTCTCCGAGGCGAGGATCGTTCGGTCAGCGCCGACGAGTTCCAACTGGTAAGGAGTCGCGTTAGGATTGCTGGCATTCACCCTCCGCGGAAACAGGGGTGCTCTTAGCGTCTCATGGAGCACGCTGTCGATCGAGGCCCTCCCGGACGGAAAAACGCGTCCCGCCACCTTGAAGACATCACTCGAGGCGGCCGTCGCAACCGGGCCATCCGGGGAAGCCGAGGACGCGGGTAAGCCCGGGGCGAGCAGCCGCGTGAAGAGGTGGGCCCAGTGATAGTCCGAAATCCAGGCACCATTGAAATTGTTCGAGACCGTGGAGGGCCAGCCGCCACAGTACGACATGAGGTCATTCGCCGTGTCCGGCCAGACCGTCAAGGCGGTCGCCGCGTTGGGAAAACGGGTATCGAACCCAAAATCACTCCCCGGGTCACCGATGTTGTCATTGGCCCGTGGCCAGTTCGGATCAGGCCCTTTGGCTCCACAGCCCCACGTCACGTCGCCGTTGTTGTTCGGGTTCGACACATGTCTCCCCCAGGTCCCGGAATCCGATAGGTCGAGGAGGTGGATTATTTCGTGGGCCATCGTCTCCTCGCTGCACCCTTGGAGCGCCATCCCGGCCGCCGCCGTCCCCCAATGGTCATTCCACCACCACGCGCCAGCCAGGCCGATCGTTCCAGAGACGCCGCACGTCCCGGCGAGGAACCCGTAGACGAGATCGGGGGTCTGGGTTGTATAGACGTCGAAGAAGACGTCTTCCAGCGCATTGATTAGCGGTTCGCTGATTCCGCCGGTCCAATACCCGACCTGCTGCCAGCTGCCTTGAACGAACGTGACCTTGTGGGTGGGATAAACGGCCCGAAGGAAATTCTCTTGGGCTTGGATGCCGGCCGCGGTGGGGAGTCCGGCGGGCGTCTTGATGGGGACCAGATAGATTCGGAGATCCCAGTGCTTCGAGAATTGGAACGTCCGCTCCTTCATCCAGTTATTCTTGTGATTCGTTTCCTGGATGCCGGCCCAGACCGCCGTGGTGATGAACCCCCTCAGGGTCAAGCTCTCATGGTTCGTCCAAGACGCCGGAAGTTGTATGTTGGCACTGTCCGCCAGGGTGAGCCGGCTGCTCGCCAGGGCAGGTTTGGCGTAAACGTAACCGGTGACGGTTCCGAGGCCGACCCCGTTCGATGAACCGAACAAGAAGACTCGCGACAGCGTCTGAGGCGCGCCCGATGGGCCCGATTGGACATAGACTCTGACGACCGTGGCCTTGCCCTTGACGAGCGGTATGTAGACCGGGTTGGCACTCTGGAAGTTGTCCACTTTGCCAATGGCCTGTGTGATCTCAATCCCGGTGATCGACAAGTCCCGAGTTGTCCCAAAGAGGCCAAATGAACATCCTGACCCGTCCGGCTCCGTGCAGCCCGAGACCTTGTAATCCCTCTCGGAGAGGACGTTCGTCGCAGGCGTGATGGGACTTCCGCCGTTTTCCTGGTAGATGAGACTGAACCCGACGGTCTGTCCCTGACTCAGACTGAAATCGTGGGAATTGTCGGAGGTGTCCAGGGGGTGCGCCATCTCGAACCACCACACCCCGCCACCGTACCCGGCCTTTCCGGCTCCGTCGATCGTCCCGCCGGACGATGTGTCACCCAGCTGGCCTCCGCCGACCGCATACAAGTCGTTGAACGTACTGTCGCCGCACATGATCAGGAGATCGTCGCCATCTTGCTTTCCCGCGCCCCCGCTGCTGAGGGGGCCGCTGTGATTGTTGTCAAAGAGAAGGGTCACGCAATCGTACGAATCCTTGTCATCGTTGTAGATTTCCACCGCAATATAGAGGTTGATGGCGTCATTCATCATGTGGATTTTTCCACTGAGCCCATTCGGATCATTCCACGACAGATCGAAAAACGATGTCGCCGCGTTCGCCCATTCGCTGGTGCACCCGCCACCCCACGTCGCAAGGCAGTCGTCGAGACCGTTAATTCTCGGCGGGAAGGTTGTCCATGCCGACAGTGTCGAGAGCGGATTGTGCGCCTCGACGGTAACCACGACACCCGGCGCCGCGGCCGACAGTACTACCAACACGACGGAGCAAAGAAGAACGCGTTTGTACTGACCGAGAATCACGAATCGACCCCCCTCGCTGCGGCCCGCAACAACCAGGGGTCGCTTAACGCTTCCGATGGCCGTTGTTCAAGCTAAGCCGGCGAACTTGTGCGACGCCGCCCCGATCCCGCCGCGCGATCTTCCGGCGCTAGTCTCGCTCCTTCAGGGCGATGCTCACGCCGTCGCGGAGCGGCACGATCGACGTGACCATGCGCGGATCCTTCGCGAGGCGCTCGTTGTACGTCCGGATGGCCTGCGTCTCGCTCGACCGATCCTTGCGCGCCACGTCGCCCCGCCACAAGACGTTGTCCGTCACGAGGAGCCCGCCCACGCGAAGCCTCTCGATGCACGGCTCGAGGACCGCCGGGTATCCGGCCTTGTCGATGTCGTTGAAGATGAAGTCGAACGGGCCTTTCAGGTCCGCGAGAATCGACTGCGCCGGTCCGAGGAGGATCCTCACTTTCTTCGCGACGCCCGTCTTCTCGAGGTTCTTGCGCGCGATCTCCGCGGTCTCGGGGTTGTGCTCGACGGTTACGATCTCGCCGTCGTCCGGCAACGCGCGCGCGAGCCACGTGCCGGAATATCCGATGGCGGTGCCCAGCTCGAGGATCCGCTTCGCGCGCACCGACCGCGCGAGGATGTGAAGCAGGCTCCCCTCCGCGGCCCCGACGATCGGCCATCCTTCATCGAGACCTTGCTTCTCGACGGCCCGGAGCGCCGCATCCCCGCGGTTCGCAAGGCCGTCGATGTACTCGTCGATCTCCTCGTAGACGATCACGCGCGCCACTCCGCACCACCGCGGCGGCGAGCGCCGTCCCCGGTCATGAACCTTCTGCGGTCCCGTTGACAAAAGATTATCCCGGTTCGCATCGCATCGTGGGCCGGGATGGGCCATGTGCAAACTCACGAAGACGGACAGCGCCGTCCTGTCGTGGTACCTTGAGACGGAGTACGTCAACGAGATCATGGCGCGGGGCTACGCGGCCCGGCCGAACCTCGACCTGCCGGCGTCCCGGAAGCGTCCGTCGCCAGGGACCTAGCTCTGCGAGAGGACGTTGTCGAGTTCGTCCGCGCGCCGCTCCCACTGCGCCGCTTTGTCGTTCAGGTGGTGCGCTCGATCCGTCATCCGATTCGCCTTCACGCGCGCCTTCGCCGCCTTCGATCGGAGTTTCGCGGCCTTCGCGCGGTCCCGCAATTCGTGCTCTGGGGGGCGGGCGGGCGCCCGCGGAGGGACGGGACGATCGAGCGGCGGAGGCGGCATGGTTTCGTCGCCCTGCTGCATGATGGCGCAAACGACCGGAACGGGATAAGAGTTGTGGAGCCGGGGGCGCAGTAGGCGGAAATACCCGGACGTTCCATCGCCCGCCCGTGAAAGTGTACGTGGAGGCGTACGGCTGCACGCAGAACTACGGCGAGGCCCGGCTCATGCAGGGGGCCCTCGCCGGGAGCGGCCACGCGATCACGGCCTCGGAGCGGGAGGCGGACGCCCACGTCCTCGTGACGTGCACGGTCGTCGAGACGACGGAGCGGAAGATGGTCCGTCGCATGACCGAACTCGCGGCCTACGGCAAGCCGCTCGTCGTGGCGGGCTGCATGGCCGCCGCGCAGCGGGACCTCGTGAGGTCGATCGTCCCGCGGGCGAAGCTCCTTCCGCCCCGGAAATGGCCGCAGATCGTCGAGTTGCTCGGGGCCGGGACCGCGTGCGGGGACCGTGCGGCGGAACTGGAGTCGATGGGCTTCGGGTGGCACGATGCGATCGTGCCGATCGCCCAGGGATGCATGGGCCGATGCACGTACTGCATCACGCGCGTGGCGAGGGGAACGGTGGCGTCCTACCCGGTCGAGGCGTTGGTGGACCAGGTCCGCCGGCACGTCGAGCGAGGCGTGCGGGAGATCAAACTGACGGGCCAGGACACGGCCGCCTTCGGACGCGACGCGGGGACGAACCTCGCCGTCCTGCTGAGAGCCATCGACGCGATCCCCGGCGCCTTCCGGGTGCGCGTGGGCATGGCCGACCCGCTGACCGTGCTCCCGATCGTCGACGACCTCGTCGAGGCATACGCGTCGGAGAAGGTCTTCAAGTTCCTCCATCTCCCGGTCCAGAGCGGCGACGACGACATCTTGGCGGCGATGCGACGCGAGTACACGGTGGCGCAGTTCGAGGAGATCGTCGCCGCGTTCCGCCGCGCGTATCCGGATATCACGCTTTCCACCGACATCATCGTCGGATTTCCCGGGGAGTCCGACGGCCAGTTCGAAGCGACGATGGACCTCGTGGACCGGGTGCGCCCGGACATCGTGAACGTCACGCGCTTCTCCGCGCGGGCTGGGACGCCGGCCGCGTCGATGCCCGGCCAGATCGTCGGATGGCGGGTGAAGGAACGGTCTCGGCGGCTCACGCGATGCCGCTTCCAAATCGCGCGGGAGATCCACGACCGATGGATCGGACGCGAGGTGCGCGTCCTCGTCACGGAGCCCGGAAAGGCGGGCACGGTCCTCGCCCGCACGCCGGAGTATCGGCAGGTCGTCCTGCGGGAGCCCACCCCGATCGGCGAGTTCCTGCGCGTCCGCATCGAATCGGCAACGGCGACGGATCTCGCGGGCCGTGTCCTCGGCGGAGACGGCTCGTTTCGTTGAGCGCTGATTCTCGGCCGCGATTCTAGGACCGCCGCCATTTTTCTCGGCGACCCTTCTCGCACGCGTCCCATGCGTCGCCTGGGACGGGCGACCGTCCTCGCCGCCATCCTGGTCATCGCGGGCCTCCTCCTGGTCGCGTCCCCGCCGTGGACCGGGTCCCCGGGCGGCCTCGATGGCGCCGTGACATTGCGCCTGGAGCGGTCCACCTTCTCGATCGGAGATGATGTCGCGTTCGCGGAACACAACGGACGCCGCGAGGCGATCTATCTACCGTGCGCGGACCCGTGGGTCGTGCACCGCAGCGTCGAGGGCGAGTGGTACCGCGTCGAGTATCACGAATGCGACGCGACGATCCGGGCCGTCGGCTCGGGGGACGTCTACGAGGGCGTATGGCGCAGCGGCGCGCCGCAGGCGGCGGGACTCGCGACCATCGAGCCCGGGTACTATCGGATCGACATGGTCGCGTACAGCTGTCCCGACGGTTTCGACAAGTGCCAGCGAATCATGACGTTCGCATTCTTCTGGCTCCGATGAGCGGCGCGGACCCGCGCGTTCGCTGAATACGCAATTGCCTTTATACGGCCGCACGAATCCTCGCTCGCAGCCCCGTGGTGTAGCGGTCAAGCATTCGGGTCTTTGGAACCCGCGACGGCAGTTCGAATCTGCCCGGGGCTATCCGATGAAGGCGCGCGCGCGCATCACGCTGACGTTCGACGACCCGAAGGCCGCCGAGGCCGTCGCGGCGTCGATCTCCCCCGACGACGAGGGGTACATCCGCACCACGCGACGCGGCCGGACGATCGCGGCGGACGCAAGCGCGGAGAGCGCGATGAGCCTCCTGCACACCCTTGACGACTACCTGGCGTGCGTCAGCGTCGCGGAGCGGACGGTGCGGGCGACACGCCCGCGCGGACGTGGGCGGCAACGCCGCGCCTGAAGGCGAGCATCTCTCGACGGTTCATCGTCGTCTGGGCGACCGCGCACAGTTCGTCGTCGGGCGAGACGACGAGCGCTTCGTCCCCGGGCCGCAGGGCCGGGTCCGCGTCGCGGACGAACTTCGCGAAGACGTTCTTGCCCTCCCGCAGGAACGGTACCGCGTCCGAATCGACGACGATCCGGAGGGCGGGGGGGTCGAACGCCTCGCGGAGCCGCATCGCCCCGGCCGACTTGAGCGTGAACAGGCCGTCCTCCGCGCGGAGCGAGAGCACGTGGACGCCATCGACGAGGACGTTGCGGACCTTCCCCGTGTTCTTCGAGACGACGTAGGAGACGGTCCCGCGGAGCAGTGCGTCGGCGGCGCCACGCCCGAACTGAAAGTCGGCGGTAGCTCGGACGCGAAGCCCGTTCCAGTCGACCGTGCGACTGCCGGGAGCCCGGGCCGCGATCGCCTCGAGGGTCACGTCCCCCTCCCAGAGCATCCCGAACGGATAGCCCGCCCCCGCGGCCCATTCGCGGAAGAACACCTCGGCGGCCTCGAGCGCCTCGACCTCGAGCGCTTCGGGGACGACGCACTGGGACATCGGCCAGACGTGGTCGAGCTCGAGCGGCACGGGACCCCAGATCGACTTCACGACGACGTGGACGTCCGCCTGCGCGAGGACCTGCGCGACGATACGGGCGTGGCGCTCCGCGAACGGACGGGGTCCCTCCGGCAAGACGAGCAGTCCCTTCGCCACCGGGCCAGCGTACCGCTCCGCGAGGCGCCGGCGGAACCGGTGCAGGATCGGACGGTGCGCGGTCTCCGTCCCGACGTAGTACAGGGCGCCGCGGCGGGAGGCCGGCTCGAACGTCTCCAGGAAGTCGTTGTGGCGGCGGAGTTCGCGCATCGCGTCGAGGAGAGCGGGATGGCTTCGGGCGCGTCGCTCGGCGAGCTCCCACAGGTCGCCGGCCGCGATCGCGCGTCGGGCCTCCCGGATCGCGCCGAAGCACACGTGCAGGTTGTGCTGCGCGAGGAGCGCCTCGCTGCCGGCGATCTCGCGAATCGGGTGGGCCGTGCACACGGGACAGAGGCAGCCGCTATCCCGGACATCGGACGCACGCCGCGTTCCGTCCGGGAAGAGCATGCGCCCGTCCCGGGCGTACTTCGCGTACGACGCGGAGTCGAACAGGTCGCATCCGAGGAGGATCGCGAGCGGGAAGACGAGCGGATGGCCCGCGCCGAAGAGGTGGACGGGCTTTGAGGGGTCGAGCCCCTTCTTTGACGCGACGATGATCCGAACGAGGTCGCGAAACCGATAAGCCTCGAGGAGCGGCACGACGCCGCCGATCGCGCCGACGGCGACATCGAGGGAGGAGACCGCCTGCGCGCATCGCTCCCGCAAGTCCGGGTGGAGGCCCCCTTGGACCACGCCGACGAGCGCCATCCCGCCCCGGAGCGATTCCGCTTCGCCCGCGCGGCGGATCGTCTCTTGGACGTCGGCTTCGGCGCGGGCATGGTCGTGGCCGGGCTCCGAGAACACGTCGAGCATCGTGCCGAGATCCGCACCGATCGACTTCTGGAACTCGACGATCGCCGGATTCGTGACATCGACGTCGCCGTACACGTGGGACTGGAACGCGCCGGAGTCCGTCATAATCGCCCGCGGGAAATCGAGGACCGCGTGGACGCCCTCCCGGAGGATCGCTTCCCGTCGCGGGCTCTTGCCCAGGATGTACGCGTTCGTGATGAGGATCTCCGCGCCGAACTGCGACGCGAGGTCGTGCGGCGAGACGACGGGCCGGTTCGGGTTCACGACGGGAACGAGGGCGGGCGTCGTTACGGGTCCGTGGGCCGTCTCCAGGACGCCGATGCGCGCGAGGCCGTCCCGCTCCCGCACCTCGAACACGCGCGTCCATCGGGCGGGCGCGAATAAGCCTTTTTCCGCGGTTTGTAATGTGACGCCGTCGGGACCTAACCATTCGGGGTTGGGCAGTACGGCGAGCCTGTAGCCAGTCGCCACTCGTGACGTCCCTCGATCCGGATTTTCACTTTCGGGCATCTCCTCCCCATAACCTGACGCCCACATCTTCCCTATGCGAGGGACGTGCTCGCCCACCGGGCCCTCGTCTTCCTGGTGAAATGGGAAGACTTCCGACTGAACTGGCTTCTGGCCGAGTTTCGCCTCCTTGTGAACGAATCGATACGGAGCGCCCTGCTGGGGAACCACCGATCCCGCGCTCGGCTCGCTCAGGCCGCGTACAAAGACCTTTCCGCGCGTCACGCGGTGTACAAGCAGTACATCCCCTCTGGGTTCGAGGTCGCTTTGGCCGTTCTGAAGGTGTATCGACGGCGAGTCAGGATGGGGAAGCGAACCACAACCCCGTATATGCGCCGCCTTATGCTGAAGGCGGAGAACCAGTCCTATTCCCTGGACCGAGAGACGGGACGCCTCCGCATCCCGATTCGCGGTACGGAAGGCGTCCAGCTCATCCTGCCCCTCTCCGAGTGGCACCGCTCGATCCTGAACGACCCGTCGTGGGGCCTTGGAAGCCTGACCGTAGTCCCCGGGAAGATCATCATTGTCGTGCGGAAGGAGGTGCGTAAGCCGTACGAGCCAGGAGCCGCAATTGCCCTCGACACGAATGAGGACTCCCTCGACGGCGTCATCGCAAGTGGCGACACCGCGGGGGCCGTGAGGGTGCCTTTGGCCGGCGTCCGTTGGGTCCAGGCGATCCATTTCCGTCGACGTCGGCGGCTCGCTCGGAAGAAGGCCTACGATTGCAGGGTCCAGCGAATTCTATTGGACCGTGAGGGACAGAGGGAGAGGAACCGCGTCCAACAGCGCCTGCATCGAGTCTCGAAAAATCTCGTGACGCTCGCGAAGGCGCGTCGTGCCGCAATCGTCCTCGAGGATCTCACGCTCCACGGCGCGGGAGGCCGATGCCGTCGGACGAACCGCCGCCTCTCCTCCTGGCCTCGTTCCGAGATTCACCGTCAGATCGAATACAAGGCCGCCCTCGCCGGCGTGCCGGTCATCAAAGTCAACCCTCAGTGGACCAGCAAGACCTGCCCAGTGTGTGGCGCCCGGCGCCGAGATAGGGTGGGCCAGGATTTTGTGTGCCTCGCGTGCGACTGGGAGATGGACCGGCAGATCAACGCAGGCATGAACATCCTGAAGACCGCCTTGGCCTCGAACGAGGCCTTGGCAAGGG